>Ga0302325_10003657_pt1 | contig 36062 bp, 37 predicted proteins | sample Palsa_T0_2_FD_201948 | JGI IMG/M metagenome (GOLD analysis project Ga0302325, IMG submission 201948) | Peat permafrost microbial communities from Stordalen Mire near Abisko, Sweden - Palsa_T0_2 | ecosystem: Environmental > Terrestrial > Soil > Palsa > Peat permafrost | place: Sweden: Abisko...
CGACCTACACGGGCGTGTTCGACCACGTCCGCCGGCTGTTCGCGCAGACGACCGAGGCGAAGGTGCGCGGCTACCAGCCGGGCAGGTTCTCCTTCAACGTCAAGGGCGGCCGGTGCGAGGCATGCGCGGGCGACGGCACGATCAAGATCGAGATGCAGTTCCTGCCGGACGTCTACGTGCCCTGCGAGGTCTGCCACGGCGCCCGGTACAACACCGACACGCTGCAGGTGCATTACAAGGGCAAGACGATTTCCGACGTGCTGCAGATGCCGATCGCCGACGCCGCCGGGTTCTTCGAGCCGGTTCCCGCCATCCACCGGCACCTGGCGACCCTGGTCGACGTCGGCCTCGGCTACGTGCGGCTCGGCCAGCCGGCGCCGACGCTGTCCGGCGGCGAGGCGCAGCGGGTCAAGCTGGCCTCCGAGCTGCAGCGCCGCTCCACCGGGCGGACCATCTACGTGCTCGACGAGCCCACCACCGGCCTGCATTTCGACGACATACGCAAGCTGCTCGGCGTGCTCGGCCGGCTGGTCGACGGCGGCAACACGGTGATCGTGATCGAGCACAACCTGGATGTGATCAAGACCGCGGACTGGGTGATCGACCTGGGCCCGGAAGGCGGCTCGCGCGGCGGCAGCGTGATCGCGACCGGAACGCCCGAGCAGGTCGCCGCCGTCGAGGAGAGCTACACCGGCCAGTTCCTGAAGAAACTGCTCAACGTCTAGCCGCCGGCCGCGGGCAGCGACCGCCGCCGCCCGGCCTGTCATCCATATTCTGAACGGATGAGAGCGGTGCCGGTCGTCTTATCAGCGGCCGCCGCCGTGCTGGCCGCCGGCTGTCAGGAGCAGCCGCAGCGGACTAGCCGAACAGGATGCGGGCGGCGTTGTCGTGCAGAACCTTGGCCAGGACGTCAGCTGGCAGGCCGAGGTCCGCGAGCTCGGCGAGGCAGCGTTCCGGCGTGAGGAACGGGTAGTCGCTGCCCCACAGGAACTGCCCGGAAAGCCGCCCTCGTAGCTCGCTGATCACCTCCGCCGGGATCCGCCGCGGCGACCAGCCGGAGATGTCGATGTAGACGTTGGTCTTGTGCAGCGCGACGGCGGCCAGGTCCCGGTGCCAGGGCCAGCCGAAATGGGCGGCCACGACGGTCAGCGCGGGATGGGCCGCGGCGACCGGGTCGAGCTTGAGCGGGTGGGCGTAGTCGATCCGGATACCCTGGCCGCCGGGCTGTCCGGCACCGATCCCGCTGGTCCCGGTGTGGAACAGGGCGATCAGGTCGTGCTGCTCGCACGCGGCGTAAATCGGCCAGTAAGCGGGGTCATCGGGGGAGAACGCCTGCAGCGACGGGTGGAACTTCACCCCGCGCAGCCCGAGGGAGGCGATGTTCGCCACCTCGGTGACGGCCGCCTCGCCCTTGTGCGGGTCCACCGAGCCAAATCCGGTGAACGCGTCCGGATGGTCACGGCAGGCGGCGGCCACGGTCTCATTCGGTACCCGGGGGCGTCCGGTCGCCGTCTCGGCGTCCCAGGCCAGCAGGACTGCCTTTACTCCCAGCTGGCGGTAGCGGGCCGCCAGGTCATCAAGCGACTGCCTCTCGGCAGGCGAGCGGAAGTACGCCTCGGCCGCCTCCACGTAGCCCGCCATGCTGCCCTCCAGCCAGTCCGGAGTAGGCAGGTGCACATGGAAGTCAATGGCGCGCAACGACACCGGATCATCGTAACGGCAGGCCGCCCGGCCCGCCGGTCACGCCCGCGGAGCTCGCCGGCTGCGCACGCCGGACCGGCCCGGCGAAACCGGGTGCCGGGCGCGCAGGGACGTACGCTGCGGTCGTGAAGATCCGCACCGAGCATGGCGTGGCGCTGGCTGAGCTTGACGGGCCCGCCAGGCCTGCGTTCCTGCTCGTGCTGACGCACGGCGCGGGTGGCGGCGCGGGCACGCCTGACCTGCTGGCGGTCCGCGATGAGGGAGTGCGGCTCGGCGGGACCGTGGCCCGGGTGACTCAGCCGTACCGGGTGCGCGGCGCCCGCGCGCCCGGCTCGGTGATCCGCCAGGACGCCGCGTGGCTGGAGATCATCGCGGCGCTGCGGGCCAGGTTTCCCGGAATCCCGCTCGTCCAGGGCGGCCGCAGCAATGGCGCGCGGGTCGCCTGCCGTACCGCGCGGGCAGCCGGCGCACTCGCGGTCGTGGCGCTGGCGTTCCCGCTGCACCCGCCGGGGCGCCCGGAGCGCTCGCGGGCGGCGGAGTTGCGGGAGGCGGGCGTCAGGGTGCTGGTGGTCAACGGCGACCGTGACCCTTTCGGGGTTCCCTGCGCGGCTGATGCCAGTGACGTCGTCGTCATGCCCGGCGAGGCGCATTCGCTGACGCGAGACCCGGCCGCGATCGCCCTTGTGGCGCGGCGGTGGCTGCGCGAGATCCTGGATCCCCCGTGATCGCTGCCCGCCGGCCGCGGCGGGCAGCGTTATGCCGCTGGCGTGTTACGCCGCCGGAGAGCGCGGCATGGCCACGCGGAGCTGGAACAGGTCGGTCGGCCGGTGCGGTGCGATCGTGTCCCCGTCGGGCAGCAGCTCGCCGGTGTCCTCGAAGCTGACGACTCCGTTGCAGAGCAGGCTCCACCCCTGCTCGGGATGGCTGATGAGTGTTCGGGCCGCCTCACGGTCCGGAGCTCTCGCTTCCGGGCAGGGCGGCGTGTGCGGGCACATCGTGTGCCTCCAGGTCATTCCTCGTTGTGGTATTGATCACATTGTACTGTGCCAGCTGAGCGGCCTCTGCGGCATAGCTCAACATGACTGTTTTGCGGCCCGTTCTTTGTAGCTTTCATTGGTGCACGTACTGGTACGTATTTACTACCGATAACCGTACGTCATAGCACAACCTGCCCCAGCGTAACTCCGCGCAGGCCACGGCGCGCCGACGACGGGCCTAACGCCGCATAACGGGCAGATGAATCGCGATCGCGCGGCGCGGGCACGCCCTCAGGCCGCGTACCTGCGCAGTCAGGCGGCGTAGCTGCGCGGAACTGGCGGAATGCCGGTAAGCCGGTGCGTCTCGCGCAGCGTCAGCAGCCGCTCGGCCTCGTCGGTCAGCGCATGCACCGCCGGGGTGGCCATCGCCTTACGGCGGAAGATCCTGTCGTCGTAGCCGCGCGGGCCGATCTCGGCGCGCTCGGCGGCGTAGGCGGCGCGCATCGCGCTGGTCAGCGCCTCGTCCAGGTGCATGGCCAGGGCATGCTGCTCGCGCAGCGGCGCGCCCGTCGCCTGCGCCAGCCGGAACGCCTGCTCGGCGGCGCGCGCGGCGTCGAGCAGCTCGCCGAATCTGGCGGCGAGCTCGGCGTCGGCCGCGTGCCTGGCGGCTGCCTTCTCGCTGACGTGGTGCTGCCTGCTCCTGATCACGCGGGCAAGCTTAGCCGACGGCGGCCGCTGCCCGGTGCTGGCGGGCTGGCGGGCTAGCGGGCGAAGTAGTGCCAGCCGAGCCAGAGCCAGCCGAGCAGGATGCCGGCCCGCCCGGCCCGCGCACGCATGAGATACCCGAGCCATTCGCCGAGGGTCGGCACGCGAGTTGTCCGCCGCCGCCCGATGATCTCGAGCGCGAATAGCGCGGTGATGACGCAGGCGAAGCCGATGATCGTGATGACGCGGGTTGCCATGGCGCGCGTCACCGCCTCACCAGGGCCCACCCGGCCAGCAGCCAGAGCAGGATAGCGGCGCTTTTCAGCGGATGCGGCGTAATCAGCGGGTTAATCAGGTCCGTAAGCGACGGATGCCACGTGCGTGCATTGTCCTTGAATGCCGATGCTTCCCATTCGAAAAGGGCGGCGACGCAGATCGCCCAGTACGAGAAGCCCGCGACGTCCAGCCGGTCCGGCGGGCGGATGCGGGCGGGCGGGCGCCAGATCGCGATGGCCGCGAGGACCGCGCCCGGCAGCAGCACGAACAGCAGCGCGGCCCTGCTGAACGGGGCAGCGCTCGCCGCCACCCAGGAGTAGACGGCCAGCCCGGTGCCGATCACCAGCTTCCTGGCCAGCCGCCCGCCCCGTGTGGGCAGCCTGAACGCGCCCGTCGCGTGGCCAAGGCGGCCAGGCGAGGGGGAGACGTCATTAGCCGCCATCAGACCTCCGGGGCCCATGATCTCACCGCCCGGTTCCGCCGGCAACGCTATCCGCCGCAAGCGCCACCCGCGCGCAGCGCCGTCCGCCCGCAGTGCCACCCGTGCCCAAGCGCCACCGCCCGCAGTGCCGTCCGGCGGCAACGATCAGGCCAGGCTGTCCTGCCAGCTGGCGTTCAGCGCGGAGTACTCGCCGCCCTCGGTCAGCAGCTGCCCGGGCGGGCCGTCCTCCATGATGCGGCCCTGGTCGATGACCAGCACCCGGTCGGCGATCTCGACCGTGGACAGCCGGTGCGCGATGATCAGCGCGGTCCGCCCGGCCAGGATGGTGCGCAGCGCGTCCTGCACGAGCCGCTCGCCCGGTATGTCCAGCAGGGATGTCGCCTCGTCGAGAACGAGCACGGCGGGCGCGGCGATGAAGGCGCGCGCGAAGGAGATGAGCTGCCGCTGGCCAGCGGACAGCCTGCCGCCGCGCTTGCCGACCTGCGCGTCGTAGCCGTCCGGCAGCGCGGCGATGAACTCGTGCGCGCCGATCGCGGCGGCCGACGCCTGCACCTCGGCGCGGGACGCGCCCGGCTTGCCGAGCTCGATGTTCTCCGCGATGGTACCGCTGAACAGGAAATTCTCCTGAGTGATCATGATGATCTCGGCGCGCAGGGCCGGCTCGGACAAATCCCGGAGGTCGACGCCGTCGAGCCGGACGTGTCCCTGCACCGGATCGTAGAACCGGGCAAGCAGCCGGGCGATGGTGGTCTTCCCGGCGCCCGTGGCGCCGACCAGGGCAACGGTCTGGCCGGCCGGGATGCTCAGGTCGAGCCCGGGCAAAACCGTCTCGTGCCGGTAGCCGAACCGGACGGACTCGAAGGCGACCGACCGGCCGCGGCTCCCGCCGGCGGGCGGCGGCAGCGTCACCGGGTGCGCTGGCTCGGCCACCAGCGGCTCCTCATCGAGCACGCCGGAGACCTTCTCCAGTGCCGCCGCGGCGGACTGGAAGGTGTTGTAGAACTGCGAAAGATCCTGCAGCGGGTCGAAGAAGCGCTGCAGGTAGAGCAGGAACGTGACCAGCACGCCGAGCTTCATGTCCCCGTCGATGACGCGCAGCCCGCCGTAGAGCAGGACGGCGCCGACGGCGAGGTTGCCGACCAGGGTGATACCCGGCGAGTAGATGGCGATCAGCCGCGACGAGCGCAGGCTCGCGTCCGCGTATCCCTGGTTGAGCTGGCCGAAGATCTCCTCGTTCCGACGCTCCCTGCGGAACGCCTGAACCGCCTGGATGCCGCCGAGTGTCTCCACGAACTGGACGATGACGCGCGCGATCGTGTCCCTGGTGCGCCGGTAGGCGATGGCCGACTCACGCCGGAACCAGTGCGTCAGCCAGATCAGCGGGACGAACCCCGCCAGCACCACCAGCGCGAGCTGCCAGTCGAGCAGCAGCATCCCGGCGCCGACGAGCAGCAGCGAGAAGACCGCGAAGACCAGCGAGTCCAGGCCCTCGTCGAAGAGATCGGAGATCGAGTCGATGTCGGAGACCTGCCGGGAGATGACGCGGCCGGTCGTGTAGCGCTCGTGGAAGGCGACCGGCAGCCGCTGGAAATGGGCGAAGAGCCGGCGGCGAAGCTCGAGCACTACCGCCCCGCCGAGGCGGCCCATCGCGGCGATGAACGCGCGGGTGGTGACGGCCTGGACGATCACCGCGACGGCGAAGGCCACGATGATGACGATCAGCGGCGCCAGATCACCGGTGCGGGTGAGCTGCGGTACCCGGTCGACGCCGATGCCGACCAGCCATGGCCCGGCGAGCGCGGCCAGGTTGGCGGCCAGGATCAGCGCGAGGATCGCGGCCACGTCGCGGCGGTGCGGCCCTAGCAGGTCCTCGAGCAGGCGCCTGCCCCGCAGGCGCAGCAGCGCGGCGAGGCTGGCGGTGATGTCGTCGTTGTCCTCGGCCGCGATGCCGCGCCAGGCCTCGGGGGCCGGCGGGCTCACCGGCGCGCCCCGGTCAGGTCCTGCCCGGCGGAGTCGCCGGGCACCGGGGCAGCGCTCATCAGGTTCCGGTAGCGCGGCTCGCGCGCGAGCAGTTCCCGGTGCGTGCCGAGCGCGCTGATCACGCCGTCGCTGAGCAGCGCCACCCGGTCAGCCAGCAGGACGGTGGACGGCCGGTGCGCGACGACCAGGGCGGTCGACGCGGCGAGCACGCGGCTGAGCGCCTCGGTGACCCTGGCCTCGGTATGCACGTCCAGCGCGGACAGCGGGTCGTCAAGGACCAGGACCGCCGGCCTGGCCAGGATCGCGCGGGCCAGCGCGACCCGCTGCCGCTGGCCGCCGGAGAGCGCCATGCCCTGCTCGCCGATCCTGGTGTCGAGGCCCCAGGGCAGGTCATGGACGAAAGCCGCCTGCGCGGCGGCGAGCGCCGCCTCGATCTCGGCCTCGCTGGCGTCCGCCGCGCCGAAGCTGACGTTCTCCCTCACGCTGGCGGAGAACAGGGTGGCGTCCTCGAACGCGCAGCCGACCAGGGACCGCAGCCGCGGCAGGGGGAGCGCGCGGATGTCGGTCCCGTCCAGCCGGATGGCGCCGGCGGTCACGTCGGCCAGCCTCGGGACCAGCTGGAGCAGCGTCGACTTGCCAGCCCCGGTCGCCCCCACCAGCGCCAGCGTCTCGCCGGGCTCCAGCTCCAGCCGGATATCGCGCAGGATCGGCCGCTGCGCGCCGGGGTAGCGGAAGGCGACGTGGTCGAAGACCAGCCGTCCCCGGCCTGGCGGGCTGGATATGCCGCCTGGCGTGGCCGGCCCGGGCTCGGCTGACCCGGGCGTGGCTGACCCGGGCGTGGCTGACCCGGGTGAGGCGGGCGCCGGCGTGGCGGCACCCGGGTCGGTGATGGACGGCTCTGTGTCGAGGATCTCGTAGATCCGCTGTGCCGCGGTAGCCGCTTCCTGGCCGGAGGCGAGGATGTATCCCATCGACTCGATCGGCCAGACCAGCTGGAGGGTCAGCGTGATGAACGCGACAAGCCCGCCGAGGCTCAGCTCATGCCGGCTGGCGGCGAGCGCGCCGAGCAGCAGGACCAGGCCGATGACCGCGTTGGGTATCAGGTCGAGGCCTGCCCAGAACGTGCCGCGGAGCCTGGCCATTTCGAGCTGCGTCCGGTACACCCTGGTGGCCTGGGCGCCGTGCCGCGCGGCCGCCTCGTCACGCCGGCCAAGCGCCTTGAGCACCCGGATCCCGGCGGCAGCGTCCTCCACGTAGGTAGCCAGGTCGCCCTGCTGGTCCTGGGCACGCCGGGACAGGACGCGGTACCGGCGCTCGAACCGGAAGCACGCCACGGCCACTGGCAGGAACACGCAGCCGGTCACCAGGCCGAGCCACCAGTTCAGGCTGATCAGCAGCCCGATGACGGTAAAGAATGTCACCACGTTGGTGACGAAGAAGATCGTGCCGAAGCCGGCGAACCGGCGGATCGCCGACAGGTCCGTGATGGCCCGTGACAGCAGCTGGCCGGACTGCCAGGAGCCATGGAAGCCCGAGTCCAGCCGCTGCAGGTGCGCGTAGATGTCGTCCCGCATGGCCAGTTCCATGCCGGTGACCGCGCTGGCCTGCACCCATCGCCTGATGAAGCTCAGCGCCGCCTGGGCCGCGCCAAGCCCGATCGCGGCCAGGCCGATCGGCAGCAGGAGCCGCCGCTCCCCGCGCGCGATCGGCCCGTCGATCAGCGCCATGATGAGCAGCGGGATCACGATTTCCGCGGCGACCGCCGCGAGCGCGGCCGCCAGCATCAGGCCGAGCTGCCAGCGGTAAGCGCGGAGATACTCGCGGGTGCGCCACAGCGCCTCGAATGGCGTCTGGCCGCCCCGGGCATGCGGAAGCTGGCCAGCTGGCTCGGAAGGCATTTCCTGGAGGCTAACCCCGAGGCCGCAGGGCTGTCACCTCATTTTCGCTCAGGGCGGTACCGCCGGCCGCCGCTCCGGGGCGTCCCGATCCGGGTGCCATGATGTGCTCGGCGGGACCGCAGCCCGGCGGAATCGGCAGCCCGGCGGAATCGGCAGCCCGGCGGGGCGGCAGCGGCGGGGCGGAGGGAGCACGATGGCCATGGCATTCGACGTGAGCACGGTGCGGTCCGCCTACCCGGCCCTAACGGACGGCTACGCCTACCTGGACGGCGCCGCGGGCACCCAGGTGCCCGCCGCCGTCATCGAGGCGATCAGCGGCGCGTACCGGGCGGGCCTCGGCAACTCCGGCGGCGCGTTCCCGGCGAGTGGCCGCTCCGCGGCGATCACTGTCGGCTGCCGCCAGGCGATTGCCGACCTGACCGGCGGGGACGCGGCCGGGGTGATACTCGGCCCGAACATGACCACGCTGACCTTCCGCCTCGCGAACGCCCTCGCCGCCGGATGGGGACCCGGCGACGAGGTGATCGTCACCAGGCTGGATCACGACGCCAATGTGCGGCCCTGGGTCACGGCGGCGGCCAGGGCGGGGGCGACGGTCCGCTGGGCCGACGTCGAGCTGCCGGCCGGCGAGCTGCCGGCCGGGCAGTTCGGCGAGCTGATCGGCGATCGCACCCGGCTGGTCGCCATCACCGCCGCGAGTAACGTGATCGGCACCAGGCCCGACGTCGCGGCCATCACGGCGCTCGCCCGCGCCGCCGGGGCGCTGAGCTACGTCGACGGCGTGCATGCCACCCCGCACGGCCCGGCCGACGTGCGCGCGCTCGGCGCTGACTTCTACGCCACCAGCGCCTACAAATGGTCCGGGCCGCACATCGGCGCTGTGGTCGCCGATCCCGCGCTGCTGGAGTCCATCCGCCCGGACAAGCTGGTGCCATCGCCGGATACGGTGCCGGAGCGCTTCGAGCAGGGCACCCCGCCGTTCGCCGACCTGGCGGGCGTTACCGCGGCGGTCGACCACCTGGCCGGGCTGGCCGGCGCCGTGCCGGGCACGAGACGCGAGCGGCTGCTCGCCGCGATGACGGCGGCGGCGCGGCACGAGGAGCAGCTCTTCGGGGTGCTGCTCGGCGGGCTGGCGGACATGCCGGGCGTGACCAGGTACGGCTGCCCGCGCGACCGCACGGCGACCGCCTACTTCACCATCGCCGGCCGGACTCCGCGGCAGGTCGCCGAGCACCTCGCCGTGCGCAAGATCAACGTGTGGGATGGCCACAACTACGCGTGGGAACTCACCGGCGCGCTGGGCATCCGCGACGCCGGCAGCGCGGTCCGGGCCGGGCTGGTGCACTACAACGACCGCGGTGACGTCGACCGGCTGCTCGAGGCCGTGGCGGAACTCGCCGGGCAGGCCTAGTGTCATGACTCAGGACACGAGGGGGGCGCCGGGCGCCCGGCGGGTGCCGGGGACCGCGGCATGGCCGCGTCCGACGCCGCGACGGCCGCCACGATCAGCGTCGCGACTGTCAGCAGTGCCAGCGGCGGCATGAGGTGCCCGGCCGGAATGGCGGCGGCGAGCAGCGCGATCCCGGCGATCCGCGGCAGCGAGGTCACGCCGAAGACGGCCCGCTTGAAGAGCGCCTGCCCAGCCAGGTACAGGGTCGGCCCGCCGAGGATGACGGCGGCCGCCGCCAGCCGCGTCCGGCCGCCCGGATGGCTGATGACCAGCTCGTCCGCGACGGCGGCGGCGATGATCCCGGCCACCATGGGCAGGTGGAAGTAGGTGTAGGCGGACCGGCCGATGCGGCCGGGATCGTCGGCCGACACGATCGTCTCGCTGCTGGCGGCGGCCGTCCGGTCGAAATAGGCCCACCACAGCGCGACGCTGCTGAGGAAGGCCACCACGAGCGCGGCCAGCACGCCCGGGTGGTAGGCCAGGCCCGGGGCGGCCGCGGTGATGCCGATGTCGACGATGGACTCGCCGAGCGCGATCATGATGAAGAGCTGGCAGCGCTCGGCGAGGTGCCCGCCCTCGATCGTCCAGTCGCTGGTACGCGACCGGCCGAGGCCGGGCACTCCGAAGCCGGCCGCCGGGCCGCTGTAGTCGACGGCGACGGCGGCGAGCCACAGCCAGTCCCGCGCCAGCCCGGCAGCCAGGCCGCCGGCGATCCAGAGCGCCCCGGCCGCGGCCGACCAGATCAGGATCCGCTGGAAGTTGCGGCGCAGGCCGGGCTGGCCGCCGAGCGCGGCGACGGCGAAGACGGTGCGGCCCACCTGGATCGCGACGTACGCCGCGGCGAAGATCAGGCCGCGCGATCCGAACGCCTCCGGCAGCGCGACCGACATCACCAGGCTGACCAGCATCGTGGCCAGCAGCAGGGCCCGCACTGCCCGGTGATCGGGCTGGAACCAGTTGGTGATCCACGTCGTGTAGATCCACGCCCACCAGACCGCGAGCAGCGGGAGCAGGGTCTGCCAGGCGCCACGCGGGGTCAGCTGGTCGAGCAGGAGGTGCGCTAGCTGCGTGATCGCGAAGACGTACACAAGATCGAAGAAGAGCTCGGTGCTCGTGACCTCACCGCTCAGCTTGCCGCGGGCCCGCAGTAGCCCGCCGCCCTGCTCACCGTCCTGCTCACCGGGCGGCTGCGTCAACCCCGGCCTCGTTGAGGGCGTAGCGGTACAGCCGGGTCTCGCGCACCGTGAAGCCGATCCGCTCATACAGCCTGCCCGCCGCCTCCCGGGACGGCCGCGAGGTAAGGTCCACGGTCCTGGCCCCGGCTGCCCGCGCGTGCCGCAGCGCGGCCGTCGTCAGCGCCTCGCCGACGCCCTGGCCCCGGGCCGACGTATCGACTACCACGTCCTCGATCCATGCCCGGATCCCGGTCGGGGCGGGAAACATCGCCAGCGTCAGCGTGCCGGCGATAGCCCCGGACGTGCGCGCCACCAGGACCGTGACCGCAGGATGGGACACGACGCCGCGCAGGGCCGCCTGGCTGAGCGGCGGCGCGCTGCCGGACAGCTGCGGCATCAGCCGGCCGAACGCCTCGACTACCTCACCGGTTACCTCGCTGAGCACCTCTACCTCGACTGTCACGCGGGGCAGAATACCGCGCCAGGACCGGGCTCTCGCGGTCAGCTCACGCCGAGCGCGCGCAGCCCGGCCGCGGTCCCGGCGGCCGCCACGATGACCACGAGAAACGGCGCGCGAGCCAGCAGCGCGGCCACGGCGGCGCCCATCCCGGCCAGCCGGGCCGGATCGGCCCGCAGCGCGTGGCCGTCCGCGAACGTCTCCGCCACGGTGAGCGCGGCGAGCAGCGCGACCGGGACAAGCTCGGCGAACCGGCGGGTGACCGGGTGGGCCAGCAGCCGCTGCGGCACAGTCAGGCCGGCCAGCTTCAGCGCGTAACAGCCGGCGGCGGTGGCCAGCACGGCGATCCAGGTCCCTGTCACGGCGACCCGCCCTTCGGTGCCGCCAGCGCGCCTGCCAGCGCTGCCGACGCCGCGAGGATCACCGGCACGCCCGGCGGGCAGAACGGCGTGGCCGCCAGCGCGATCGCCGCGCCGAGCAGGCCGACGCCGCGCTCCGCCGGGCCGGCCCGCAGCCGCGGCCAGATCAGCGCGAGGAACGCGGCCGGCGCGACCACGTCAAGCCCGAGCGACTGCGGCGAGCCGAGCCTGCCCACGCCGGCCGCGCCGGCCGCGGTGGCGAGATTCCAGGTGACATAAAGGCTGGCGAAGGTCGCGCGGAAGGCCGCGCGGGCCTGCGCCGCGCCCGGCTGGGCGAGCGCGACAGCCGTCGACTCGTCGGTCACTCCCAGTGCCGTCAGCAGCCGGCCCGTGCCCCGCACCTGCAGCAGGCTGGCCAGCCGCAGCCCGTAGAGCGTGTTCCTGCTGCCGAGCAGGATCGCGCTGGCGCTGCCGGCGAGCATGCCGCCGCCTGCCGCGACCGCGCCGATCAGGGCGAACTGCGAGGCCCCGGTATAGGCGATCAGGCTCAGCGCGCATGCCTGCGGCACGCTCAGCCCGGAGCTGACCGCCGCCGCGCCGAACGCCAGGCCGGAGGTGCCCACGGCCAGCCCGAGCACGACCCCGTCGCGTACCGGCCTGGCCGGCACCGGCCCGGCCGCCTGCCCAGCCTGATCCGCCATGCGGGTAACGCTAGCCGCCGGCCGGCCCGCAACCGCGGCGCGCGGTCAGTCCTGCTGGTGCACCAGTTCCTCCAGGTACTTACCCAAGGCGGCGTCGACTTCCCTGGCGTCGTAGCCCGCCCGGAACCTTGTCGCGCTGAACCGCGCCTTCTCGAGGTCATCGGGGGTGACACGGCGATCCGGCGGCATGCTCCGGCCGAGCGTTCCCTCGATCCGCGCGATCAGGTCGTTGACCTCGGAGATCTCGTACCCCGCTCGTAACCTGGTCGTCGAGAACAGCAGCGGCCGCCAGCCGGTCATGCCGCTAGCTGGCGTAGTCCAGCAGCGGCTGGGCGCGGCTGGGGTGGCGCAGCTTGGACAGCGACTGCTTCTCCAGCTGCCGGATCCGCTCCCTGGTCAGGCCCAGGACCTTGCCGATCTCGTCCAGCGTGTGCGGGTTCCCGTCGTAAAGGCCGAACCGCATCGCCATGATCGTCGCCTCGCGCGGGGTGAGCGCGTCAAGCGCGTGCCGCAGCTGGTCGGCCATCAGCTGGCGGTCGACGAGCTCGGACGCGGCCGGAGCGTCCACGTCCTCGATCAGGTCCCCGATGCTCGTCTCGCCGTCCTCGCCGATGGTGGAGTCGAGGCTGATCGGCTGGCGGCTGGTGCGCAGCAGTTCCTCGATCTGATCCGGCGTCCGGTCGAGCTCGACGGCGAGCTCCTCCGGGGTCGGCTCCCTGCCGAGCCGCTGATGCATGTCCCGCTCGACCCGGCTCAGCTTGCTGAGCATCTCCAGCACGTGCACGGGCAGCCGGATCGTCCGGGCGGAGTCGGCGAACCCGCGCTGGATCGCCTGCCGGATCCACCACATCGCGTAGGTGGAGAACTTGTAGCCCTTGGTGTAGTCGAACTTCTCGACCGCCCTGATCAGGCCCAGGTTGCCCTCCTGCACGACATCGAGCAGCGACAGGCCGCGGTCGCTGTACTTCTTGGCCACCGACACGACCAGCCGCAGGTTGGCCTCCAGCATGTGCGCCTTGGCGCGCCTGCCGTCCGCCGCGACCTCCTCGAGGTCGCGGCGGTAGTCCTTGCGCAGGCCCTTCTCGGTGGCAAGCTTGTGCTCGGCGTACAGGCCGGCCTCGATCCGCTTGGCCAGGTTGACCTCCTGCTCGGCGGTAAGCAGGCTGGTCCGCCCGATGGACTTGAGGTAGGTGTGCACCGAGTCGCCCATCACGGACGTGTGGTCGTCAAGATCAACCTCGACGGCGGCGCTCTGCGCGGCGACGGCGGCCGCCTCGGCCGCCGCGCGGTCGGCGACGTCAGCGTCGTCGGCGCTGGTCCCGGCGGCGGGCGCGTCCGGCCGCCCGGCGGCAGGGCCGTCCGGCTCGTTACCAAGCCGCACCCCGGCCTCGGAAAGCTCGCGGAGGATGGACCTGGCCTCGGTGGCGGCGATGCCGGCCTGCCCGAAGGCGGCACGCAGTTCGGGCAGCGACAGGTAGCCCTGGCCGCGTCCGCGCTGGATCAGCTCGTCCACGTGGGTCATGGTCGCCTCGTCGTCGTGTCTCGGGGACCCGGCAACCGCCGTCCTCGCTGCAACCGCAGTCCTCGGCATGAGACACCTCCCTCGTGGCGCGCATCGCGCGTGTACTGCTTACTGCGCCGCCTGACGCGGCCTATCCGCGGGGGCCCGCGGCATCGTTACCGCGCATCACGGGCACTATGTAGTAACGCTCTGGGAGCCAGAATGTTCCCGGTCATGCCCGCGTGCCCGGGTGCGCCGCCGGATCGCGCAGCTGCCTGAGATCGGGCTTACCCGAGCCCAGCAGCGGGATCTGGGCGACGAGCACGAGCTCCCGGGGCGCGGCGGGGCGCGGCAGCCTGCCGCGCGCGTGCGCGCGCAGCGCGTGCAGGGTCGGCGGGCGTGCCGGGTCGGCGGGCACCACGACGGCCGTCACCACCTCGCCCCATTCCCGGTCCGGCCGCCCCACCACCACGGCCTCCCGCACCCCCGGGCAGGTCCCGAGCACGGCGGCCACCTCTCCGGCGATCACCTTCTCGCCGCCCGTGACGATCACGTCGTCAGCCCGGCCGCGGACGAGCAGCCTGCCGGACGCGCTGACGGAGCCCAGGTCGGAGGTGATGAACCAGCGGCCGTCACGCGAAAGGGCGGTGAGGCCTGGCTGCAGCCGGTAGCCGGAGAACAGCACCGGCCCGGCGATCCTGATCCGGCCGTCAGCGCCTGTCTCGACGGACACCTCGTCAAGCGGCACGCCGTCGTAGACGCAGCCGCCGCAGGTCTCGCTCATCCCGTAGGTCGTGATGACCCGCCCGCCCGCCGCGCTCGCGGCGGCCAGCAGGCCATCCGGGATCGCGGCGCCGCCGAGCAGTATCGCCCGCGTCGCCGACAGGTCGGCGCCCGCATCGACCAGCCGCCGCAGCTGAGTCGGCACCAGCGAGACATACGCGCAGCCGCTGGCCGCGAGCGTCCCGGCCGCCAGCCGCTCGCTGACCGCGGGCGCCGGGCCGGCCACCAGCGAGCGGACAAGGACACCGAGGCCGGCCACGTGACTGGCCGGCAGGCAGCACAGCCACCGCTCGCCTGGCCGCGCGCCGATCCGGCGCAGCGAGGCGCGGGCGGAGGCGAGCAGCGCGGCAGCGGACAGCTCCGTGCCCTTGGGCTGCCCGGTCGATCCCGAGGTGGCGATGACGACGGCCACCTCCGGCCGGACGCCGGGCCGCTGCGCCGCGCCCGGCCCGGCCGGCCCCAGCCGGGTGGTGCCGTCCTGGGTCTCGACGGTGGCCGGGGCGAAGGCATCGATGAGCGAGTCAAGCCGCTCCCGCGGCAGGCCGGGGTCCAGCGGCAGGATCGCCGGGCCGGTCCCGTCCAGGGCGGCGGACAGCGCCTCCAGCAGGCGGCCGCCGGCCGCCACGGCGGGCAGCAGGACCGCGTGCAGGGGCCGGGACGTCACGGTCGTAAGGTTAATCCGGGCAGATCAGGCAGCGAGCGGGAGGCCGGCGCGTGATCGACTGGCAGGCGGCTGGGGATTACGCCGACATCGTCTACGAGACGGCCGAGGGCATCGCCAAGATCACGATCAACCGGCCCGAGGTGCGGAACGCATTCCGGCCCGCGACCCTGACCGAGCTGTCGGCTGCGTTCACGGCGGCCCGCGACGATCCCGCGATCGGCGTGATCATCCTGACCGGCGCGGGCACCCTGGCGTTCTGCTCCGGCGGCGACCAGAGGGTCCGCGGCGACGACGGCTACGTCGACGCCAAGGGCATCGGCCGGCTCAACGTGCTTGACCTGCAGGTGCAGATCCGGCGCACCCCGAAGCCGGTGATCGCGATGGTGGCCGGCTACGCCATCGGCGGCGGGCACGTGCTGCACGTCTGCTGCGACCTGACCATCGCCGCGGACAACGCGGTATTCGGCCAGACGGGCCCCAGGGTGGGCTCGTTCGACGCGGGGTACGGCTCCTCGCTGCTGGCCGCCACCGTCGGGCTGAAGAAGGCCCGCGAGATCTGGTACCTGTGCCGCCAGTACAGCGCCGCGGAGGCGCTGGAGATGGGCCTGGTCAACGCGGTCGTCCCGCTGGCGAGGCTGGAGGAGGAGACGGTCTCCTGGTCGCGCGAGCTGCTGGCGAAGTCGCCGCTGGCGCTGCGGATGCTCAAGGGAGCGCTGAACGCCGTCACCGACGGGGCGGCGGGCATGCAGCAGTTCGCGGGAGACGCCACGATGCTCTACTACATGAGCGAGGAGGCGCAGGAGGGCCGTGATGCGTACGTGGCCAAGCGCGCGCCCGACTTCGCGAAGTTCCCCCGCCGGCCGTGACCTCCCGCGCTGCGCAGGAGCCGCGGGAGCGCCTCGCTGGCCTGCTGGACTCCGTGCGCGCGTTCGCGATCCCGATGCGGACCAGGTTCCGCGGGATCACCGTCCGGGAGGGCGCTCTGATCGAGGGACCGGCCGGGTGGGGAGAGTTCTCCCCGTTTGCGGAGTACGGCCCGCGCGAGTGCGCCCGGTGGCTGGCGTGCGCCCTGGAGGCGGCCGTCACCGGCTGGCCGCCGCCGGTCCGGGCGGCAGTCGGGGTGAACGTGACCGTGCCGGCGGTTGAGCCGCGGCAGGCCCGCGAGATCGCCGCCGCCTCCGGCTGCCGCACCGCGAAGGTGAAGGTGGCCGAGCGCGGCCAGCCCGAGGCGGCGGACCTGGCCAGGGTCGAGGCGGTGCGGGACGCGCTCGGTCCGGCCGGCCGGATCCGGGTGGACGCCAACGGCGCCTGGAGCGTCGATCAGGCCGCGCGGATGCTGCGCGCCCTGGCTCCGTTCGGCCTGGAGTACGCCGAGCAGCCCTGCGCGACCCTGGCCGAGATGGCCGAGCTGCGCCGCAGGGTCGGCGTGCCGCTGGCGGCCGACGAGTCGATCCGGCGGGCGCGGGACCCGCTGGCGGTCCGCGCGGCGGGCGCGGCGGACATCGTGGTCCTCAAGGCCGCGCCGCTTGGCGGCGTCCGCTCCGCACTGCGGATCGCCGCCGAGTGCGGCCTGCCGGTGGTCGTATCGAGCGCGGTCGAGTCGTCGGTGGGCCTGGCGGCCGGGGTCGCGCTCGCCGCCGCACTGCCTGACCTGCCCTATGACTGCGGGCTCGGCACCATGAGCCTGCTGGCCGGCGACGTCACCGCCGATCCGCTGGTGGCGGTGGCCGGCGCGCTGCCGGTCAGGACCGCCGTTCCTGACGCCGCGCTGCTGGCCGCCTTCGAGGCCGATCCGGCGCCGTGGCGTGCCCGGATGACGGCCGCGGCTTCGTTCCTCGGCGCCGGATGAACCCGTCCGGCGCGTTCGCCGCCACGGTTGTCGACGAGCTGGTCCGGTGCGGCCTGCGGGAGGCCGTGCTCGCGCCGGGATCGCGCAGCGCGCCGCTCGCGCTGGCTCTCTACGACCGCGCAGGGCCGGCGACGCTGGGAGATCCGGCACTCCGGCTGCACGTGCGGATCGACGAGCGGTCCGCGGCGTTCCTGGCGCTCGGCCTGGCCAAGGCGAGCCGCCGCCCGGTGCTCGCCGTGTGCACCTCCGGCACGGCGGCGGCGCATTTCCACGCGGCGGTGATCGAGGCCGACGAGTCGGGCGTGCCGCTCATCGTGCTCACCGCTGACCGCCCGCCCGAGCTGCGCGGCACCGGCGCGAACCAGGCGATCGACCAGCTCCGGCTGTACGGGGGAGCAGTCCGGTGGTTCTGCGAGGCGGGGGTTCCGGAGGCCCGGCCCGGCCAGGCCGGCTACTGGCGGTCGCTGGCCTGCCGCGCCTGGGCGGAGGCGTCCGGCCAGGCCGGCGGGCTCCCCGGCCCGGTGCACGTCAACGCGGCGCTGCGGGAACCGCTCGTGCCCGCGCCCGGCGACGATCCCGGCGGCGGCGATGGCTGGCCGGACTCACTCGGCGGGCGCCCCGGCGGGGCGCCGTGGACCAGTTTCGGCGCGGCCCGGCGGACCGGCGGGCTGGCCAGCCTGGAGATCGACTGGACGGAGCGCGGGGTGATCGTCTGCGGCGACGGCGCGGGGGGCCCCGGGACCGGCGGCGGAACGGCGGCCGGCGGCGCGGCGGGCGACGCGGAGATTCCCGGCGCGCTGCTCGAGCTCGCTGAGGCGGCGGGCTGGCCGGTGCTGGCCGAGCCGTCATCCGGGGCCCGGCGCGGCCCGAACGCGCTGTCCGCGTACCCCTACCTGCTGGACACGCCGGGGTTCGTGGCAGCGCACCAGCCGGATCTGATCGTCTCCGCTGGCCGGCCGGGCCTGTCCAGGGGACAGCTCGCGTTCCTGCGCGGGGCCGGCCCAGGCGGCTGGCCGGCCCGGCACATCGTGGTGGCCAGCGGGCCGGGACGCTGGGCCGATCCGGCCCGGAGCGCCACCGACGTGACGTGCGGGGTCCGGCTGCGCCCGGCGGGCAGCGCCCGCCGGCCGGGTGATTCCGGCTGGCTGAGCTCGTGGCGCCGGGCTGACGCTGCCGCCCGCGGCGCGGTCGACGCGGTGCTGGACGAGGCCGGGCAGCCGACCGAGCCCCGGCTGGCCAGGGACCTGGCGGCGGCGCTGCCGGACGGCGCGCTGCTGTGGGCCGCGTCCAGCCTGCCGATCCGTGACCTCGACCAGCAGATGGCGCCGTGCGCGGGCCTGCGGGTGCTGGCCAGCCGGGGGGCGAGCGGCATTGACGGGCTGGTGTCCTCGGCGATCGGCGCCGCGCTGGCGCATCAGGCCGCGGGCGGCGGCCCGGCCGTGGCGCTGCTCGGCGACCTGGCGCTCCTGCACGACGCGCCCGGCCTGGTGCTCGGGCCCGATGAGCCGCGGCCGGACCTGTGCCTCGTCGTGGTCAACAACGATGGCGGCGGGATCTTCTCGATGCTGGAGCAGGCGGCGATCCCCGGGCCGTTCGAGCGCCTGTTCGCCGCCCCGCACGGCGCCGACCTCGGCCAGCTGGCGCGGGCAGCCGGCCTGCCCTACGCGCGGCTCGGGCAGCTCGCTGACCTGCCGGGGCTGCTGGCGGGCGGCGGCCTGCGGGTCATCGAGGCGCGCACGGATCGCGCGGCGGGCGCGGCGCTGCGGGCCAGGCTGCGGCAGCTGGCCAGCGCCGCGGTCGGCGCCGTCTAGCCGCGATGATCAGCCGCCGGGCTGCGCTGATCACATGATCCGGACGCGGGGGTCGAGTAGCGCGTAGGCCATGTCCACGACGATGTTGGCGACGACAACGAAAGCGGACGCGACCAGCACGAAGCCGATGATCACCGGCAGGTTGCCGGTGTCAATTGCCTGCAGGGACTCGAAGCCGAGGCCGGGCAGCCCGAACACCTGCTCGACGACGATGACACCGCCGAGCAGCGCGCCGATGTCGACGCCGAGCTGCGACACCACCGGGGTCAGCGCGGCCCGCAGCCCGTGCCGCAGGATCACCCGCCGCTCGGACAGGCCCTTGGAGCGGGCAGTGCGGATGAAGTCCTCGCCCATCGTGTCGAGCAGCGATCCGCGGGACAGCCGCGTGTAGACGGCCGCCTGGATGGTGGCGAGGGTGATCCAGGGCAGGATCATGTGCCCCACCCACGGGACCACTCCGGTGGACAGGCCGGCGTAGCCGGTCTGGATCCAGCTGATGCCGTGCTCGTTCAGCGGCAGGAACACGCCGATGATCAGCAGCTCGCCCAGCACGAACGCCGGCATCGAGAGCCCCGCCAGCACCCCGACCGTGGCGACCCGGTCGAAAAGGCTGCGGGCCCTGGTGGCGGACAGCACGCCGACGCCCAGCCCGACGATCAGCCAGAGCACCGTGCCGCCGACCACCACCGACGCGGTGATCGGCAGGTCCTGCGCCAGGCTGGTCTTGACCGGCACGCCGGTGAGGTAGGAGGTGCCGAGGTTCAGGTGCGCCGTCCGGTCCAGGAACTGCCAGTACTGCACGCGGAGCGGCTGGTTCAGGCCGAGATTCCTGATGATCTCCGTTATCACCTGCGGCGTGGCCCCCCGGCCGGCCAGCTCCCTGGCGACGACCGCGACCGGCCTGGTGAAGAACAGCAGGAACGTTCCCGTGGAGACGATCCAGAGCACGACGATCCCGGTCAGGATGCGGCGGACGAGAAATCTCACCATGCCCATCCCGGCTCACTCCCCGAGTTCTGCGGGCGTCAGGGGGGAGGTGCCCTGCCTGGCCGCTAGCCGGCGCCGGCGCCGGCGACCGCGCTTGCCCGCGGCGAAGATCCGCTCGGTCCGCGGGTCAAGCGCGTCCCTGATTCCGTCGCCGAGCAGGTTGAACGCCAGCGTGGTGATGAGCAGCGCGGCGGACGGGAAGACCACGTACCACCACGCGACGGTGTAGTAGTTCTGCGCCTCGGAGAGGATGCTGCCCCAGCTGGCCGTCGGCTCGGGGACGCCGATGCCGAGAAACGACAGCGTGGCCTCGAAGATGACGGCGGTGGGGATGTACAGGGTCGCCAGCACGAGCACCGGCCCCATCAGGTTGGGCAGGATGTCGATGAACATGATCCGCCATGGCCCGGCGCCGAGGGACCTGGCCGCCTCGATGTACTCCTTCTCCTTTAGCGAGAGGGTCTGGCCGCGCACGATCCTGGAGATGCCCGCCCAGGAGAAGAACGAGATCACCCCGATCACGATCGTCAGGCTCGGGCTGAAGACGGCCGCGAGCGCGAGCGCGAGCACGATGTAGGGAAACGCGAGCACGGTGTCGATGAACCTGGCGAGCACGGTGTCCACCCAGCCGCCGAAATACCCGGCGATCAGGCCGATGCCGACCCCGGCCACGGCCGCGATCGCGGTGGTGACGATCCCGACGAACAGCGAGATCCGCGCTCCGTAGAGGATCCGGATGAACAGGTCGCGGCCGATGTAGTCGGTGCCGAGCAGGAAGCCGTGCGTGCCGGGCCCCACCGGCGCCCCGGTGCTCGTCGTGCCGGTGTTGGTGAACGCCTGGTCCGGGCCGTGGTGGTAGAGGCTGGCGAAGACCGGCGCGGTGATGGCGAGCAGGACCATCACTGCGATCACCACCATGGAAGCGATGGCCACCTTGTCGTGCAGCAGCCGGCGCCAGGTGAGCTGCCACTGGCTGCGGCCCTCGATCCCGCCCCCGGCGGGCGCCGACTCGGCGGCATGCGCCTGGAACTCCAGCTCGCTGACGCTCATCGTCGCTCCCTTCCGGCCACCCTGGCCAGGGACTCGCCCTCCTGCACGGGGAAATGACAGGCGGTCAGGTGGGTGGCCGGGTCACCGGGCTTGACCTCGAGCGCCGGCTCCTGCTGGCCGCACAGATCCTGCGCCTTCGGGCAGCGGGGATGGAACCGGCAGCCGCTGGGCGGATTGATCGGGGACGGCACGTCGCCGGTCAGGATGATCCGGCGGCGCTGCGCCGCCGCGTCAGGATCGGCGGCCGGTGCCGCGGACAGCAGCGCGGCGGTATACGGATGCCGGGAGCTGTCGTAGACCTGGTCCTTGGGCCCCGACTCGCAGACGCGCCCCAGGTACATCACCGTGACGTCGTTGCTGACGTGCCGGACGACCTCCAGGTCGTGCGCGATGAACAGGTAGGACAGGCCGAAGTCGCTCTGCAGGTCGGCGAGCAGGTTGAGCACCTGCGCCTGGATCGACACGTCGAGCGCGGAGACGGGCTCGTCGCAGATGATCAGCTTGGGCCGGAGCGCGAGCGCGCGGGCCACCCCGATCCGCTGCCGCTGGCCGCCGGAGAACTCCGCGGGGAACCGGTTGAAGTGCTCGGGGTTGAGTCCCACCCGCTCCATCAGTTCCTGCACGGCCTTCTTCCGCGCGGCACCCTTCGCGGTCTTGTGCACGGCGAACGGGTCGCCGATGATCGCGCCGACCCGCCGCCGGGGGTTCAGCGAGCCATACGGGTCCTGGAAGATCATCTGGATCTCGCGGCGGACTGGCTGCATGGCCCGGCGGGACAGGTTGGTGATGTTACGGCCCTCGAACGTGACCGTGCCCGAGGTGACCGGGATCAGCCCGGCGATGCAGCGGGCCAGGGTCGACTTGCCGCAGCCGGTCTCGCCGACCAGCCCGAGCGTCTGGCCCCGGCGCACCACCAGCGATACCCCGTCCACCGCCTGCACCTGGCCGACGGTCCGGCGGACCAGGCCGCCGCCGCGCACGGGGAAGTGCTTGACCAGCTTGTCCACCCGCACCAGCACGTCGTCTTCGGTGTCCGGATCCGGCGGCATCGGCGGGGCGGCGTCGCGCGGCAGTGTGTCACTCACGCTATGACGCTCCCCTCGGACTCGGGTCGCTCCGCGATCGCCCTGGCGATCTCAGCGGCGGCGGCGTTGCGGCCGCGCTCGACCGCTCGCCTGCGCAATTCTTCCGCCTCGGCGGCCAGGCCGGCCGCCGTGACCGGCAGCCAGCAGGCGGACACGTGCAGCCCGTCGTCTCCGACCGGCGCCAGCGGGGGCTGCTCGGTCAGGCACCGGTCCATCACGTACGCGCAGCGGGGATGGAAGGCGCAGCCGGACGGCAGCCGGATCAGGCTGGGCGGCTGGCCGGTGATCGGCTTGAGCCTGTCGCCCGCCGCCGAGCTGTTCGGGATCGACTCGAGCAGGCCCTTGGTGTAAGGATGGTGCGGCCGGTAGAAGATGTCATTCTTGCTGGCCTTCTCGGCCGCCTTGCCCGCGTACATGACCATCACGTCGTCGGCGATGTCCGCGACCACCCCGAGGTCGTGAGTGATCATGATGAGCGCGGTGCCGGATTCCTGCTGCAGCCGGAGCAGCAGGTCGAGGATCTGGGCCTGCACGGTGGCGTCCAGCGCCGTGGTGGGCTCGTCGCAGATGATCAGCTCGGGACTCAGCGACAGTGCCATCGCGATCATCGCGCGCTGCCGCATCCCGCCGGAGAACTGGTGCGGGTAGTCGTTCACCCGCTCGGCAGGCCGCGGTATCCCCACCCGGCCGAGCAGGTCGACCGCGCGCTCGGTCGCCTGCTTCTTGCTGACCGACTTGTCGTGCGACCGGATCATCTCGACGATCTGCCAGCCGACCTTGAAGAGCGGGTGCATGCTGGTCAGCGGGTCCTGGAAGATGACCGCGATCTGCGCGCCGCGGACCTTCCGAAGCTGGTCCGGCCGGAGGCTGAGCAGGTCGGTGCCGTTGAAGACCGCCTTGCCCTCGACCCGCCCGCCCGGGGTCAGGCCGAGCAGGGTCTGGGTGAGCACGGTCTTGCCGCTGCCCGACTCGCCGACGATGCCGATGGTCCGGCCGCTGTCGACGCTGAACGACACGCCGCGTACCGCCTGCACGAGGCCGTCGGCGGTGGCGAAACTGACCCGCAGGTCGGTCACCTCGAGCAGGCTCAAAGGTCCCTCCGATGTGGCCGTATCACGGATTTCCTGGCGTTATCTAGGGATCCAGAGAGTACCGGTCGTGCCGTGTCGCCTTGTGCCTGGATCCGGCCGGGCACGCATAGGGCATACCCGGCCGGATCTTTGGCCTAACTTGTCGTCGCGGCCCTGGCCTAACTTGTCGGGCTGAGCCAGAGGTTGGTGACGTCCGGCCCGCCGATGTTGGGCGCGTAGACGACGGCCGACGAGCCGGCGTTGTGCACCCTCGAACTGGAGTAGTACGGCGCTAGCTGGTTCAGCAGCGGGACGAAGACCGCGTCCTTCATGACGTTCTCGTCCGCCTGGTGCCAGAGCGACCCGGCCGTGGTCAGCGATGTCGCCGCCTCGGCATTCTTGATCAGGCCATCCAGCGCCGTGCTGTTGTAGCAGCCGTAGTTGTTGGTGTTGACCACGCAGTTGGTCTGGAACAGCGGCGAGATGACCGTGCGGCCGTTGTTGCCGAACCAGTCAGGGATCCATCCCGGGCTGGATCCGACGTCCCAGGTGCCGGCCTTGTTGTTCTCCGGGGAGTCGCCAAGGTCGACGAAGTAGCTCGAGCCTGGCTCGGGCTTGCCCTTCAGGTTGATGCCGCAGTTCTTCAGGCTCGCCTGGATCGCCACGAACACCTGGGTGTTGACGCTGTCGTCGATGTACAGGTCGCTCAGCGTCAGGCCATTCTTGAAGCCGGCCTTGGCGAGCAGCGACTTGCACATCGCCACGTTGCCGTTGCCGTTGTCATCCGGGTAGAGGTTGTAGTTCTCGTAGCCGACGTTGCCGGGCGGGATGGCAGTGTTGATGATCTTCGTAACCAACGGCCCGCCGTACACCTTCTGCACGGCCACCTTGTCGACGCCGTACTCGATGGCCTGGCGTACCAGCAGCTTCTGCACCGCGCCGCCGACGTTCGGGCTGCGCAGGTTGAACACGATGTAGGGCAGCGTGTTGCTCCACGGCCAGACCTTGAACTTGGGATCATGCTTGGCTAGCAGGCCGGCGATCGCGGTCGGCTCGAACGGCGTGTCGAGCACCACGTCGTAGGTACCCGCCTGCTCGTCGGCCAGCTGGGTCTGCGCCGAGGCGACGCCCATCGTGACCGTGATCTCCTTGACGTACTGGTGCCTGATCGGGTCGGTGGACTGCTTCCACGCCGGGTTGCGCTGCATCACGATCGACTTGCCGGCGACGTACGAGGTGATCTGGTACGGGCCGTCGGAGATCGTGTGGGTGTCCAGCCCGTTGCTGTTCGGCACGTAGGCGTCGTACTCGACGGGCCTGGCCGAGGTGAACGGCATCGCCATCATGTACAGGAAGTCGCTGGCCGGCGCCATCAGCTTGACCTGCAGGGTCAGCGGGTTCGGCGCGGACAGCCCGGCGATGGTGTGCGTGTTCTGGAAATTCGCGATGTTCGTCGCGGTCGGCTTGTGCGACTTCACCGCGAAGTAGGCGGCCTCGCTGTTGAGGTAGGTCTGCATCCCGACGATCGTGCTGCCGTAGTACAGCGGGTTGCCGACCGGGCTCACCGGGTTGCCGAACGCCTTGAACTCGCGGATGAAGTCGTCCGCCGTCACCTGGCGCGGCGGGCTGGTGTTCCAGTCGACGCCCGACCTGATGTGGAACGTGTAGGTCTTCCCGCCGTCGGTGATCCCGCCGTTGGCCGCGCTGGGCACCACGGTGGCGACGTCGGGGACCGGCGTGGTCGCCTTGTTCCAGCCCGCGTCGCCGAGGGCCGGGTCCACCGAGTACGGGTAGCTGAGCAGCTGCCTGGTGTAGGCGCGCTCCAGGATGTAGTCCGCCGTGTAGTAGGCGGGCACGGTGTCGATGTGGTCGGGGCCGCTGGCCGCGACGATTCGCAGGGTGCCGCCGTAAACCGGCTTGTTGCTGCTCGCGGGCGTGGTGGTGGTTGTGCTGGACTTCCCGCACGCGGCGAGCCCGGCGGCGGCCAGCAGCGCTACCGCCACGGCGGCAAGTCGCTTGGGCATGGGTGTCATGAGCGGACTCCTTCGGGCCTGACGCCAGGCGCAGGCATGTGAGTGGTCACCCTTCGTGGGTACACGCATCGGCGGGACTTCGCTACCCGCAAGGACGAAGCGGTCGAAAGCATTTACGGAACCGCAACCGCGCTGTGACCATGCATGGCCTCCGGCGGTGAATTAGCCCTCCAGCGCTTCCTGCATGGGCCGGAATTTCGCCTGCGCCTCGGCCAGCTCGGCCGCCGGATCCGAGCCCGCCACGATGCCGCAGCCGGCGAACAGCCGAGCCCGCCTGCCGCTGAGCTGCCCGCAGCGCAGTGCGATTCCCCACTCGCCGTTCCCGCGCGCGTCGACCCAGCCCACCGGGCCGGCGTAGCGGCCCCTGTCCATGCCCTCGAGCTCCCTGATCAGCTCCATGGCGGCATCGGCGGGCGTGCCGCAGACGGCGGCCGTCGGATGCAGCGCGCCGGCCAGCGCGAGGGCCGACGCCTCCCGGGCCAGGGTGCCGCTGACCGCCGTGGCGAGATGCTGGACGTTGGCGAGCCTGAGCAGGGACGGCCGCGGCTCGATGTCCAGCCGGTCGCAGAGCGGGGCGAGCACGTCGCGCACCGAGTCGACCGCGTAGGAGTGCTCCACGGCATTCTTGGCCGACGCGAGCAGCGCCGCGCCGAGCTCGGCGTCGCTGGCGGTGCTGCCGCCGCGCGCCGCGGTGCCCGCGAGCACGTAGGAGCTGACCCGCCGCCCCTCGCGCCTGATCAGCAGCTCAGGCGTCGCGCCGGTGAGGCCGCCGCAGGCGAACGTGTAGCAGTCGGGGTAGCGCGCTGCCAGCCTGCGCAGCACGAGCCGGACGTCGATGGGTTCCGCCGCCGTCGCGTGCAGGTCGCGCGCGAGCACCACCTTGGCGAGCGCGCCGGCCGAGATCCGCTGGACCGCGGCGGATACTGCCCGCTGCCATTGCGGTGCGGACATGCTCCCGTCGTGCCAGCGGATGGCGCCAGGCGGGACAGCCGGGGCACCGGCCGTCGCCGCGGCCGCACGCGTGTCGTCGCCGCGCCCGCCGCCGTCATGGCCGCCGTCGTCATGGCCGGTTCCGTCATGGCCGGTGCCATCGCTGATGGTGGTGTGCCACGTCCGTCCGGCCGCGCGGCCGATCACGGTGCGCGGCACCACCAGCACGGAGCCATCCGATGCGGCGTCGAAGGTGAAGCTGCCGAACGCGACGGGCCCGCAGCCCGCCAGCCCGACGCGGTCGTCGACCTCGGCGGTCTCCAGCAGCGCCCGCAGCCATTTCTCGGCGGCAGTGAACCGGTCCTCGCCGGCCGGCAGCGTGATCCTGGCGGCCTCGCCCCAGCCGACCAGGCCGCCGCCGCGGCGGACCCAGGCGACCGCACCGGGACGCGGCGCCATGGCCAGCAGGTCGCGGTCGCCGGCGACCGGCACGGTGCGGACGACCAGCCGGTCCGGTGTCCGCAGGCCCGCGTCCCCCCGATCGGCTCCCACGCCACAACTGTACGTGGCGGCATTTGCCGCAAACACGCCGGCGCTCGGCCCTGATCCTTCCTGCCGCCCGCCGCGCATGGTATTTTCTCACTCAGCAATTTCCCACTATCACGATCGGATTAATAGGTTAAACTGAGGGGATCATGTAGATGGACACGAGGAGCGACGCATTGATGGACAGCGGCACCCGGATCCGGCCGCGGGTCAGGCCGGCGCGGCTCGGCCAGATCGTGGCCGAGATCGCGTCGCACCCCGCGAGCTGGAGCGATATCGTTCGGTTCGACTCCGGCCGGCGCTGGTACCGGCGCCTTGAGCTGACCGACGATCATGAGGTGTGGCTGCTGAGCTGGCTGCCCGGGCAGGAAACCGGCTTCCATGACCATGGCGAGGCGGTGGGCGCGTTCGCCGTCGCCTACGGGGAGCTGTGCGAGCGGACGGTCCCGGCCAGGCGGCCCAGGGTCAGGAACCGGGCATTCTCGGCCGGCCAGGTCAGGCCGTTCGGGGCGGGGCACGTGCACGACGTGGTCAACGTCACCGCCGGGCCCGCGGTCAGCGTGCACGCCTACTCCCCGCCGCTCACCGCGATGCGCCGCTACGACCTCACCTCCGGCGGCCTGGTTTACGCGGCCACTGAGCACGCGGAGCTGGGCTGGTGACTACCGTTGGGCTGGTGACTACCGGCCCGCCGCCTGGTGCCCGCACGATCGACCAGGTCCTGGCCGAGGCCAGGAGCCGGCTTGACCGCCTCGGCCCTGGCCAGGCGCTGGCGGCGAGCCGGGACGGCGCGCTGATCGTCGACATCCGCCCGGCGGCCCAGCGCGCGGCGGAGGGCGAGGTGCCCGGCACCCTGGTGATCGAGCGCAACGTACTTGAGTGGCGCCTTGACCCCGCGTCAGCCGCCCGGCTGCCGCAGGCTGCCTATGACCTCCGCGTGATCATCATGTGCTCCGAGGGCTATACCTCCAGCCTGGCGGCGGCCGCGCTGCAGGATCTTGGCATCCGCCACGCGACCGACATCGAGGGCGGCTTCCTGGCCTGGGTCGCGGCCGGCCTTCCGGTCGGAGCGGCCGGTCAGAGCAGCGACAGCTGAACCCCGCCCGGCCGGCCCGCGTCCCCGCCCGGCCGGCCCGCGTCCCCGCGCGGCCGGGCAGCGTCCCGGCCCGGCCGCGGGATTCGCCGGGCGGCCGCCGGGCTGGCCCGGCCGACGCCATGCCGCTCCGCCAGCTGCCGTACCTGCTCGGTGACGCGCCGCTGGTAGCCGCGCGGCGCGTACGCGCCCGTCCCGTACAGCTCACGGTAGCGGGGGACCAGCGCCGGGTGCCGCTCGGCGAGCCATCGCAGGTACCACTCGCGGGCGCCCGGCCTCAGGTGCAGCACGATCGGGCTCACGTGCGCCGCGCCCGCCGCCGCGATCTCCCGGACGGTGGCCTCCAGCTGGCCGGGGGAGTCGGAGAGGAACGGCAGCACGGGGCCCATCAGGACGCCGCAGTGCAGGCCGCGCCCGGTGATCGCGGCACAGGCCGCAAGCCGACGCTGCGGGCTCGGGGTGCCAGGCTCGACGGATCGCCACAGCTCAGGGTCGGTGGATCCGACGGATATGTTCAGCCCCACGTCGGTGACCTCGGCGGCCCCGGCCAGCAGGTCGAGGTCGCGCAGGATCAGGGTGCCCTTGGTGAGGATGGAGAACGGGTTGGCGGCGTCCCGCAGCGCAGTGATGATGCCGGGCATCAGCTGGTACCGGCCCTCGGCCCGCTGGTAGCAGTCCACGTTGGTGCCCATCGCCACGTGCTCTCCGCGCCATCGCGGCGCGGCGAGCTCGGCTCGCGCCAGCTCGGCGGCGTTGACCTTGACCACGACCTTCGAGTTGAAGTCGAGCCCGGCATCAAGGTCGAGATACGTGTGCGTGTTCCTGGCGAAGCAGTACACGCACGCGTGGGAGCAGCCGCGATAGGGATTGATGGTCCAGCGGAACGCCATCCGCGACGCGGGCGGCACCTGGTTGATGATCGTCCGGGCCCGTACCTCGTAGAACGTCATGCCGCGGAAGCCCGGGGCACGGAACGTCCTGGCCACCGCGCCCGCCTCGAAGAGCGGCAGCGTCTCGGCGCGGTTGCCCCGGCCGGGCGCGGTGTCATGGTCGGTCAGGTTGTCCCAGCGCACGCCTGCGATCATAGAACAGCAGTTCGATGGAGGCAAACACATATTCGACACGGCAGCGCTTCCCCGGGCCGGGCGGCGCCGTGGCCGGCCGCCGCTCCAGGCGGGCCGGGTAGCCGCCGCTCCAGGCGGGCCGGTAGCCGCCGTTTCCGGCGGCCTGGATAGCAAAGAGCGGATAAAAATGCTGTGGTGGGGGATAGTAGAAAGCAGTCCCCCCACGCGCGCTAGGCGGAGGTGGCGTCATGGCGCTTCCCATGGAAGAGCAGCGGATCCTCGCTGAGATAGAGCGCCAGCTAGCCGACGACGACCCGTCGCTGGCCAGGCGCCTATCGGCCTTCGGCCAGCCCGGCCGCCCTGGCCTCGCCGTCCGCCTCAGGACGCCGCGCGGCCGGGTGCTCATGTCCTTCCTCGCGGTCGCCGCCGTGGCGCTGCTGTCCCTGCTTGTCTACTCGCTGATCTCGCTGCGCACCCAGCCCGCCCGGGCCGTGCACACGCCCCCGGCGGTCGCGCCCAGCCAGGCGGTCGCGACGGCCAGCACCGGCGCCGCCCGGACCAGGTCGCGAGCGCCTCAGGTCTCGCGCCAGAGCTGCAGCAGGTACTGCTCGAGGCCGTCGAGTTCCTTGCGCGCGGACTGGAAGTCATCGCCGAGCGGGTCGAAGTCCCGCTCGAAGAGCTCGTCGTACAAGCGCACGACCTCGGCCCGGTTGCGCGCGTAGACCCGCACGCCGTAGTCGCCGACGCCGCCCGCCAGCCGCAGGCCGCTGATGGCGTGGCCCGCCTTGCCCATGTCCACGCTGAGCTGGCCGCGCAGGTAAAGGACGCACTTGGCCTCGTCCTCGTAGCCGTCGCTGAAGGCAGGCGGAGCGCTGTCCCATTCCTCGATGATCACCCGCACGGCGACGTTCTCCTGCAGGCTCATTACCATCATCTGCTCGCGGTTGGAGCTGACCAGGGCGTCGCTGGGCGGCACGGGGCCACCCGGCGCGTCGGCATCGACGGCCGCGTCGTGAATCCGGAACATCCTCCGGTCCGGGTAGACCGGGATCTCGAGCCGGAGCAGCCTGCGACTCACAAGGCCCCCTCACTCAGGCGCGGCATCGCACTCCTAGCATGCCTCGGATAGATGCGGCACAGGCGCGCAATGAGATACAAAGGTGCGGCTGTGACTGTGCGTGGCACCGTCTCGCAGCCCGTAGAGCCCCCGCCCGGGTGCTTTGGGCGGTTATCCTCCCGTCATGACAGAGCCCGGCGCCGGCCTGAGCGGAGTCACCCACCGTTACGTCGACGTCCGCGGCCTGCGGATGCACATTGCCGAGGCAGGCAGCGGGCCACTGGTGCTGCTGTTGCACGGCTTTCCCGAGTCATGGTACTCGTGGCGGCATCAGCTGACCGCGCTGGCGGACGCCGGCTTCCATGCCGTCGCGCCTGACCAGCGCGGATACTGCCGCACCGACCGGCCGCCGGCCGTCGGGGACTACACGATCCTGCACCTGACCGGCGATGTGATCGGGCTGATGGACGCGCTGGGGGAGCGGCAGGCGGTCGTGGCCGGGCACGACTGGGGCGCGCCGGTGGCCTGGCACGCCGCGCTGCTGCGGCCTGACCGGCTACGGGGAGTGATCGGGCTCAGCGTCCCCTACCGCCCGCGGGGCTCCACCGCGCCGATCGCGGCCATGCGCGCCCGCATCGGCGACGGGTTCTACATGGTCTACTTCCAGCAGCCGGGCGTGGCCGACGCCGAGCTCGCCAGCGACCTGCCGGGCACCTTCCGCAAGATCCTGTTCAGCGCCTCGGGTGACGGGCCTCGCGGCCTGCCGCTGGTGCCGCCCGGCGGCGGGTTCCTTGACATCTGCGTTGAGCCGGCCGTCCTGCCTGGCTGGCTGACCGGCCATGACATATCCGTTTTCGCTGATGACTACGAGACGGCCGGATTCACCGGCCCGCTGAACTGGTACCGCAACCTGGACCGGAACTGGGGGCTCACCGCGGCCTGGCATGGCGCCCCGGTCACGGTGCCCGCCCTGTACCTGGCCGGCGAGCGCGACCTCGTGGTGAACATCCCCGGCACCCGCGAGATGCTGCCGAGGATGCGCGAGTACGTCCCGCTGCTGCGGGACGCCGTGCTGCTGCCCGGCTGCGGCCACTGGACTCAGCAGGAGCGGCCCGCCGAGGTCAGCGAGGCGATCATCGGCTTCCTCGGCGGCCTGAGCTGACCGGCGGCACCCCGCCGATCTGCCGCGCCTCCGCCCACAGCGCCGCGTAGCTCCTGGCGGCACTGCTGCGCGGGGCGAACGCGGCAACCGGGGCGCGCCGCACGGACATCTGCTCGATCAGCGACAGGGCGCCGATCGCGGTGGCCGCGATGTCGGATCGCTGCTTCGGCAGTGCCGCGGCGATCTCGTTGTGCAGGCTCTTGCGCCGGTCGATCATCGAGAAGAACGCGAGGACATCCGGCCGGTGACCGTCGAAGGCCGCGATGAAATCGGTCAGCTGGTCGAGGGTGCGGACCGACAAGGTGGTCGGGATCAGCGGCACGAGCAGGGTGTCGGCAGCGTGCAGCACGCTCTCGGACAGCAGCGAGATGCTGGGCGGGCAGTCGAGGAACACCACGTCGTAGGAGGCCCGCAGCGGCGCCAGCAGCCGGCCGAGCTTACGGGCCGGCTTCCTGGCCGCGTCCAGCAGCAGGTCCAGGTTCCGGTAGGTGAAGTCGGCGGGGAGCAGATCCAGGTTGTCGAAGTCGGTCGCCTTGATTGCATCGTCCAGGCTGCGGGTGCCCTGGATCAGCGCCTTGCCGCCGCCCTTGACCCGCGGCCTGATACGGAACAGGAACGTGGCCGCTGCCTGCGGGTCGAGATCCCAGAGCAGCACCTTGTAGCCGTCGCGGGCCGCCAGGTAGCCAAGGTTGACCGCCGTGGCGGTCTTGCCCACGCCGCCCTTGATGTTGTAGGTGGCGAAGATCTTCATGACACGGCCGCCTCGGTGAGGGCCTGGATCCGGTGCTGGCTGGCGGGGCTGGCGAACTCACGGAATCTCCCGGCGAACTCGCCCCGGGCCCGCCGCTGGCGGATCGCGAGCCCGGCCGCGATCTCTCCCATCGCGAGCAGCGTCGCGGCCGGCGCGGTCCGCTCGTCCATCATCTGGGCGGCGAAGGCCCGGATCTCCTGCCGCTGCACCTCGGTGTCCTGGAACTCGCCGAGGCAGTCCTGCAGTGCCTTCAGCCCCCTGACCACCTGCCAGTGCTCGCCGGGGTCGTACAGCGAGCCGAAGATCTCCAGCAGGTACCGCAGGTCCTTGCAGTGCTTGCGCAGCTCGTGCATGCTGTCGGCGGCGGACGTCGCGGTGATCGCGCTGCCGTCGCTGAGCACCCGCCGGCCCGCCCGGCGGATCCGGCGGGCGGCAAGCTGGGCGGCGGCCGGGCGCGACCGCGGGCCGGCCGCCGCGGCGGCCAGTGCCTCGCGCCAGTCGCCGGCCAGCCGGGAGAACCTGGCCGAGCGGAGCCCGCGGGCCAGCCGCCGCTGCTCGGCGGCGCGCCGCCTGGCCAGGTGCTGACGGAACGGCGTCAGCTCGGCGGGCGTTGCGGCGACCAGGCTCGCGGCCATCTCGTCGAACCCCAGCAGGTACACGTCCAGATCCCTGGTGGGCGTCGTCAGGTCACCGAGCCACTTGAACTCGGGCCGGAACCGGCCGGCCAGGCCGGCCGGCAGCGCGTCGCCGGCCAGCTTGAGCGCCGACCGGGTCCGGCGCACGGCGATGCGCAGGTCGTGCAGGAACTCCGGGTCGATGTCCCGCACCGTGCCGCCCACGTTGGCCTGCAGCGTGCCGAGCAGCTGCTCGAGCACCGCGGCGACGGCGGCCCCGGCGGGCATCCGCGGCTCCAGACTGATGTCGATCTTGCCCGAGTAGTCGCCCGGCTGGCGGCCTGCCGCCCCGAGCGCCGCCTCCAGCGCGCCCATCGCGCCGCCCGCTGCCCCGTGCGCGGCCGCCAGCAGGCCGGCCAGCTGGTCCGCCTGCGCCTGGTAGCCCCGCAGCGCGGTGACCGTCAGCCGCGGCGGCACCGGCGCCCGGGCCGGGTAGGTCACCGACATCCGGTCCAGCGTCACCCGGGCAATCGTCTTGTCGTCGGAATTCAGCACCCGCAGCTCGCGGACGGCGCTGACCGCCCGCGCGACCGGCATCAGGGCCCGGACCCCGACGACCTGGCCCAGCCGCTCGCGGAGCGGGCCCTCCGGCAGCGCGTCCAGCCGGGCAGGCCACCTCGGCTGCCCGGCACGGGCAGCCCGCTGGACCGCGAGCGGGCTGCCGTCCCGCCCGGTCAGGGTGAACCCGGCGGCACCGCGCGGGCCGCCGAGCTCCAGCGTCAGGCCGGCCCGGTAGAGCCGCCAGTCGAAGGTGTCCAGCCAGGTCCGCCGCACCGCCACGGCCCGGCCGTCACCGCGCCAGCGCAACCGCGGCCCCAGCGCGACCAGGCAGTCGTCGGATTCCGGCATGCCGCTGTCGTCGAGCATGAACTCACGCGGCGCGTTGCGCAACAGGGGCCTCACGGAAGGTAACGACGGACATGCGTCAAGAACGTCATAAAATGGACATTGAACGCCATTTCGGCGGCGATCAGTCTAGCAGTCTGAGCGTGCCCGGGCCAGTGTGAGCGGGCCGCGGGCCAGCGGCGGCGGCGCTCGCCTAGCCTTGGCTTCGTGACCAACCCGGACTGGGCGACGATCGCCTCGCTGGCCACCGCCGGCGGCACGCTGGTGCTCGCGGTATCCACGTTCGCCTCGGTCAGGTCGGCGAACCGGGCGGCCCGCGCCGCCGAGCGGTCCCTGCTCGCGGGGATGCGCCCGCTGCTGATGCCGTCCCGGCTGCAGGACGCCGAGCAGAAGATCCTCTTCGGCGACGGGAAGTGGGTCCATGTGCCGGGCGGCGGGGCAGCGGCCGAGGTGGCGGCCGCCGGGGAGGTTGGCGACCTGGCGCCCCGCGGCCGGTCCGGCCCGGGCTCAGCCGGCCCGGGCTCAGACAGCGCGGACGACGGCGGCCTGGAGGATGGCGGCCTGGAGGATGGCGGCCTGCATGACGGCGGCCTGCATGACGGCGGCCTGGAAGATGCCGTCTACCTGGCGATCTCACTGCGCAATGCCGGAACGGGAATCGCGGTGGTGCACGGCTGGCGGTTCTCGCCGCGGCCGCTGCTGGGAGACGACGAGCACCCGTCGCCCGAGTTCCGCCGCCAGGGCCGCGACCTGTACATCCCGGCTGGCGACATGGGCTTCTGGCAGGCCGCGTTCCGTGACCCGGCTGACCCGCAGTACGCCGAGGCGAAGAAGGTGGTCGAGTCACGGCAGTCGGTCACGATCGACCTGCTGTACGGCGATCACGAGGGCGGGCAGCGGATGGAGAGCCGCTTCAACCTGCTGCCGGTCCGCGAGGGCCGGTGGCTCGCGTCGGCAGGCAGGCACCACAACGTTGACCGGCCCGACCCGCGATGAGCCGGCCGGCCCGGCACAGGAGGAGATGCACCCGATGCTGTACGCATTTGGCTTCGGCCGGGTCAGCGTGCTGGTCAGCGACCTGTACTTCGTCGATCCCGCGCCGCTCGACGGCCAGGACAGCGCCGAGCGCGGCGTCCGGCTTGAGGTCAGGATGCTGGAGCGCGGCGAGCTGAAGGGCTCGATCTACTCGGCCCAGCCGATCGGGATCGGCCAGCCGGTCTGGCGCGCCGACCTGCTGGAATCGGTCGAAAGCCCGCCGGGCAGCCTGGACCGCGCCCATCACCACCCGGCGTTCACCGGCTGGGAGCCTGGCCACCGGGTATTCGACCAGCGGCTGTCCGCCAGCCCGGTCGCCTGGGTGGGGGAGCAGCTGTCCGACCTGCGCGCCCTGCTCAGCCGGGCCGGCATCGAGACCGACGAGCCGCTCGCCGCGGACGCCGAGAGCCTGCGCGGCTGCGTTCCTGAGATCCTGGCGGCCGTGGCGGGGCTGCTCGCCCGGGTAAAGGCCGGCGAGCTCGGGACCGCACCGGACGGTGTTCCCGGCGCAGCGCCGCTGATCAGCGCCCGAGTCGGCTGGCTGTAACGACCGCGGGCCGGCTGGCTCGTGGGGCCGCGCTGGGCGTCCGATCAGAGCGGCGTGCGCTCCAGCCAGCGGGAGAACGTCGCGGCGTCGCCGATGACCTGCACCGACGGGTCATCGGCGGGCAGCCGCCGCAGCAGCACGAGCAGCAGCCGCGCGGCCGGGCCGCGGACGGCGACGTCGCCCTTCTGGTGGCCGCGGGACACCGTCACGCCGGCCGGGCCGGCCCGCACGGTCCACTCGCCCGGGCCGGCCAGGTCATCGTCGGTGGCGTGGACGTGCAGGGAGCCGCCGGGCGGCAGCGCGTCAGCGCGGGGGTCGGGGCGGCCGTAGATCGGGCCGGACAGGAAGCAAAGCCACTCGTCGATGGCGTCGGCGGCCAGCGCCGGATCGAGGTCCGGCACGCGGCCGGCGGCAAGCTCGGCGTCCGCCCTGTGCACGGCCGTCTCGTGCGCCATCCGGCGCGCCCAGAAGCTGGCCGGGCGCATCTCGCCGAACGCCCAGACCGGGTCACCGCCCGCCTCCTGCACCGCGCCGATCAGCCGGTCCGCGCCGGCCCGCAGCCAGGCGGCGCGTTCCGCGGGCTGGGCGGGAAACTTGCCGTCCGGCACCGACCGGAACGGGATGAACTCGGCCGACCGGGTGCCCACGATCTCCGCCGCCCACCGGTGCGCGCGGCCGACGTGAATGGACAGTTCCCGCAGCGTCCAGTCCGGGCAGGCAGGCACGGCCGCCGTCAGGTCGGGCTGGCCGGCCAGCCCGGCGATCGTCGCGGTGCTCGCGCCGATCTCGGTGCAGAGCCGCTCGACGCTGACCTCCGGCACGGGGTCAGGCGGCACAGCGTCAGGCGGCACGGGGTCAGGCGGCACGGGGTCAGGCGGCACCGGGTCAGGCGGCACGGGGTCAGGCGGCACCGGGTCAGCCGCAGCCGCAGCCGCCGCCACAGCATCCGCCGCCGCCGCCACCGCCGGCCGGGCCGGCGCTGGCCCGGCCGCCGACCGCGACGGCGGACAGCAGCTTCACCGTGTCGTCGTGGCCCTCCGGGCAGGGGCAGGGCTCGGACGCCTCGCTCATCGGCCTTGTTCGCTCGAAGGTCGCCCCGCAGGCGCGGCATCGGTACTCATATCGCGGCACGCGCCAAGCCTACGCCAGATCCGGGCCGCGCTGATCTGGCGCCGCCTGCCCGGCCGTCGCCGCTGGCACGGGAGCCGCCGGGCGGGCTGCGTAATTCCCTGAAATGGCCGGCCGGGCGGACGCTGGCGGCGCGTCCCCGGCGGGAGGGGTGTCGTAGTAGAACTGCCTGCCGCGGGTCAGCGAGACGAGGGCGCCGGCCACCGACATGGCGATCGCGGCGGTGAAGACGATCACCAGGCCGTGGTGGAACGGCCCGGAGATCAGGTGCGGGA
>Ga0302325_10003660_pt1 | contig 36049 bp, 30 predicted proteins | sample Palsa_T0_2_FD_201948 | JGI IMG/M metagenome (GOLD analysis project Ga0302325, IMG submission 201948) | Peat permafrost microbial communities from Stordalen Mire near Abisko, Sweden - Palsa_T0_2 | ecosystem: Environmental > Terrestrial > Soil > Palsa > Peat permafrost | place: Sweden: Abisko...
CTGCGGGCCGCACCTTTCGGGTCATCGCGTGGCTCATTCTGCTCGGCGGCGTCGCGTGGGGTCTCGGCTGCCAGACGGTGACGCGCGTCGACGCCGGCCACGTGGGCATCAAAGTGAGGCTCGCCGGTAGCGATCGCGGCGTCCAAGACATGCCGGTCGTCACGGGGTGGGTTTTCTACAATCCCCTCACGGAGCAGATCGTGATGTTCCCGACGAGCGTCCAGAACGTCGTCTGGACGCAGTCGGCTCACGAGGGAAAAGCGTTCGACGAGTCCATCACGTTCAGCTCCAGCGAGGGCGTGAACATCAACGCGGACATCGGTCTGTCCTTTCACATCGACCCCGGGCTCGCCCCCCGCCTCTACTCGCGGTTCCGGCTCAACGATCTGCCGGTCCTCGCCGACGGGTACATGCGGAACACCGTGCGCGAGGCGTTCAGCGACGTCGCGTCGCGACTCGCCGTGCAAGACATCTACGGGGCGGGCAAGAGCAAGATGCTCGCGGAAGTGACGCAGAAGTGCCACGACGTCTTTGGTAAGGACGGCATCGTGATCGATCAGCTCACGATCAACGGCACGCTCCGGCTCCCGCAGAACGTCATGGACGCCATCAACCGCGCGATGGAAGCGACCCAGAACGCGATCCAGAGCAGAAATCGCGTGGGGCAGGTGGAGGCCGAGGCGCAGCAAGCGATTACGCAGGCCCACGGGCAGGCCGAAGCCGCACGGCAGAAGGCCGAGGGAGACGCCGACGCGCTTCTCATCCGAGCGCGGGCCGAAGCCCAGGCCAACGAGATCATCCGTCTCTCGATGACGCCCGCGGTCCTGCAGTATCGGGCGATCGAGCACTGGGACGGCAAGCTCCCGCAATACAGCGCCGGGTCGCTTCCGCTCCTCACGTTCGACGCGAGCAAGCTCAGCGCGGGCAAAGAGAACGAGGCCGCGCGGCAAAAGGAGCTCGAGCGGCTCCTCGGCGAGCCCCGAGGCGAGAGCAGGGGCACCTCGAACGCAGGGCAGGCGGACGGGACCCCCAGCGCGGCGCCCTCCGCAAGCGCGCCGCCCCCTCCGCCCGCGTCGTCGGCGCACTGAAATTCGCGGCCGGAGGCGCTCGAAGACGCGCTACGGCCGTGTTTGGCCCGTTTGACGTCAAAGGCGAGACGCGCTATGAGCGGGGAGAAGACGCGTTTTAGCGTGCGGTCAGCCCGAGGTCGGGCGCGGCCGGCGCGGACGTGAAGCCAATCAACGAGGCGGACGCCCGGACGGCCACTTGGCCGTGCTGCCAGAGGCGTCCAGAACAGAGTCCCGGACGCCCCACAAGACGACGGGAACAACGGAAGAAAACATGACGTTCATCGAAGCCGCCGCGGAAGTCCTCCGCCAAGCCGGCAAACCCCTGCACTACAAAGAAATCACCGAGCTGGCCGTCGCGAAGAACCTGCTCTCGCACGTCGGCAAGACGCCCGACGTGACCATGAGTCACCGTCTCACGGCGGCCATCAAGAAGGACGACAAGGACGTGCCCATCACGCGCGTTCGACCGGGCGTCTTCGCCCTGCGCGAATGGGAAGACAAGAAGGGCAAGCGCGCACCCGCAGGGACCCCCGAGCCGGTCGCGGACGACACCGACGCCGCCCCGGACGGCGAGGTCGAGGTGAACGCCCTCGAGATCGAGGCCGCGCTGCGCGGTGCAGAGACCGCCGCCGCCGCCGAGAAGGACGAGGGAGAGGGCGGCGACGCCGAGGACGATCGCGAGACCGAGGTGTCCGGCGACGAGGCTCTTCGGGCGGATCTCGCGGCAAGCGGCGCGGAGCTCTTCGACGACGAGGACGACGACGACCAACCGATACTCGCCCCGCTGTCGCAGCCCGAAGGGGCGCCCCAAGCCGACGCCACCAGGCGACGGCGGCGGCGCCGGCGGCGTGGACGAGGGGGCTCCAGCCAGACGGACGCGGCCGCCGGTGGTGCGACGTCCGAGCGGTCCTCCCAAGGCAGAATCGATGCGGCTGCCCCGCAGGCTGGGCAGGGCGTCTCGGGTGCCCCCGAGGCAGAGAATGGCGAGGGTCGCGAGCCCGGCGCCGCGCCACGTCCCGTCGTGCGGGATCGGCAGCAGATCATGTCGTGGGGACAGCCGACGGGCATCGACGTGCCCGTGGGCGAGGGCGAGGAGCTCGCTGGCCGGGATCTCGCCGACGCAGCGGCGGCGGTCCTGTCGTCGTTCGATCGAAACGCGGGGCCTGCCCCGATTCGAGCGGTCGCCGAGGCTCTCGCTCGCCGCGGTCGTCTGCAGGGCGACCCTGCCGTCGCGACGGCGCAAGCCGGAGCCGCCATGCGGGCCGACAACCTGCGCCGAACGGCCAATGCGCAGCGCACCCGCTTCCGGTTCGGTAGCGGCGGGCGAGTCGCCTTGACCGATTGGGCCCTGACCGGCGACTTGCCCCGTTTGGAGCAAGAAGTCGCCGCCGCGGTCGATCGGTATCGCGAGGCCTCGCGGCGGGCTCTACTCCGGCGCATTCAGGAGCTGCCCGGACACGCCCTCATCGAGCTGGTGCTCGTTGCCTGCGAGCGCGCCGGCCTGATGAACCTTCGGACGGTCCGCCGCTCTGGCGCACCGGGCGGCGAAGCCCACTTCGCCGCGATCCACAAGACCGGCGGCGACGCCATCCCGACCGCGATCGTCATCCGCAAAGACGGCCGCGAGATCGGCCGCGAGCGGGTGACCGACGTGCGCGGAGCGTTGCATCACTACGGGCCGGCCAACGCGGCCTGGCTCATCACGACAGGGCAGGTCTTGTCCGGTGCGCGCGAGGAGGCCGCCGCCCTCGGCACCACCCCGGTGACGCTCTACGACGGCCTGGCGCTCTGCAAGCTCCTCGAGGACATCGACGTCGGGGTCGTCAAGACGAAGTACGCCGTCGCGATCCCTGATCTAGAACTCCTCGAGGCCCTTCGCGGCGGATAGGCGCCGGCCGCCGATGCGACTCGCGACAGCGGCGTGGTGTCTGGCGCTGGCGTTCGGCGCCATGCCGGCCGCGGGGGCGACTGGGGCCGCGCGCAAGGCCCCTCGCAAGCCCGCAGCTCCCGCCGCGCCTCCATTGCCGTCGCCGGTGAAGCTCTCGCTCGAGGTTCCATCCACCATCGGGCACTGGACGATGCACGTCGTCAACGACGGGGACGTCCCCGTCGTCATCGTGGCCGACGCGCGCCTCCTTCGACTCGAGGTGACGGCGCGCGGCGCGGCGCGTCCGCGAACGTGCGAGCTTCCGGCCGACATGCGGCCCCAGGACGACCTGCAGCGCCCGCTGGTGCTCGCTCCCAAGCACGAATACGTCGAGCGGTTCGATCCGCGGCTGTATTGCTTTCAGGGGCCAGACCTCGATGCCCTCGCGCCAATGTCCATCGTCGTGGCGTACCTCGGGTGGACGGGCGGCGGCACCTCACCTCCGTTGGAGGTCTCGGCCGTCGACGGAGCGAAGCAAGAGATCGCCCCCCGCAAGAGCGTCCAGTCCGAGCCGGTCTCGCTGCCGGACGAGATCGACGATTCGCCGGAGCCTGCACGACCGGCGTTGGACGTGCCGAGACTGGTGCTGTCCGCCGCGCGCGCCGTCGATGCCGAAGCGCCGGAAGGCCTAGAGATTCCGATGACCCTGGCGAACGACAGCGGCCACGCGGTCGTCGTCCGCTTCCGCCCGGAGACGGTGGCTTTCGACGTCATCGGCCCTGCCGGCGCCCAGCACTGCGCCTGGCCCGTGCTGCCTGCGGCCCCCACACCGGACCTCTTCACCACGCTGGCGCCAAAGGCCGCGACGACGCTGGAGCTCGAGCTCTCGGCGTACTGCCCCACGCGAACGTTCGACCAGGGGGGGCTCCTGATCGTTCGCCCACGGCTCGACACCCGCGGCGCGTCGGGTGCGCACATTGGGCTTCGTGCCTTCGACGGCGTCGTGGTGGCAGCCAGGCCCACGCTTTTGCGAGTGCATCGGGGCCTCGCCCAACCGACCGTGACGCGCCCTCAGGCAAGACCGGTCGGCGACACTCCAGAGTCGCCGTAACGCCTGTTACCTACGTCGAGCCCTCCTCCTCCCGGGGTGTCCGGCAACCATGTTGGGGGACGTCGACCCCGTTCGCCGATCGGGAAGCATGGAGTTTGGGGGACGCAATGGGGCGTGGACCTCGGTGCGCCATTTGCTACTCCACGTGGGTAGACCGGGTGGGAAATGGGGCCACAGGCAATGCCTATCGGCGCAGGATTCGTTCGGCTTGAGGTAAAGGCGGGGGACCGGATCGAGTTTCTCGTGGTCGACTCGCCGTTGGCCCGAGCACTGTTCCACGGCATCCCCGCCGCGCGTTTGCTCGCGAGGACGCGTGTGGCAGGAGGGCACGGCGCCGACGACACGGCGCGCGACGTTCACCTGCGCTCGCTCCTTCGCGCCGAGTCGCCGGCGTACGAGGCGGTGCGGCGTGCGATCGCACGCCATGCCCGCGTCGCCGAGGACGAGGGGACCCTCGAGGCCTCCGAGTCGACGATCGCCGTCCTCGTTTGGGCTGTGGCATCGGCACCCGACGCCGACGCCTCTCTCTCGGAAATCGCTCCGGCCGCCGGGGAGGCCTCGCCGTGTGATCCCGAGGTCCTTCGCGCGTGTGCCCGGTACGATGCTCGCCTCGCGAGCCGCGCCGCCGACAAGCGGGCCCCTGCCTTCGAGGCCTGCGTCAGGCTCGCCGCGCTGGGATCGCTGCGGCCACGCGCCGCCGACCGGGTTCGATGGATCGCGACGCAGCTCGAGCGCGCCGAGATCGGCGTGCGTCTCTTCGGAGATCCCCCCACATCGATCTTCCCCCGCCGCGTCGACGACGAGATCGCCCCGAGCGACCGGAGGATGGCGGCGATCCATCGGGCGCCGCTCGATGCGCTCGTCGCGATGGACCCGCGAGAGCTGGGGTCGGCGATTGGTCGCATGGACCGTGCGGAGCGAGGCGCAGGCGCCGAAGTGGCCACGTTCGTGGCCGACTTGGCTCGGCTGCTGGCCGAGGACGGGACTGTCGTGGCGGCGCTCTCGCAGCCGGACCCGCCGGAGATCGACGACGCGCCGCCGAGCGAGCTTCCCGGAGGCTTCGCGTCGTGGGTCCCCACCGAGTGGACACCCGCGACGGCGGGCGCCATGGCGCAGGCGCTCGAGGTCGGCAAGACGACGCCCGCGAGAGCGCGCACCGCGGTGGCGCGCGGGGGTGAGGCGGCGCTCGACGCCGTCGGCGCGGAGATGCTCGAGGTCACCGGCCACGCCTCGGCGAGCGCCGTCTTCGCCGAGATTCTCTCGTACAGCGATCGACCGCGCGACGTCCTGCGCCTCGTCACGTACTTCGCCATCGCGCCCGATCCGGTGCGAGCGGCGCGCGCGCTCAGCGCCTGCACCGCGGCGGAGCTGCCTCGTGTGCTCGGCGCCTGGCTCGACGGGATGCTTCCCACCGACGGCCAGGACGGACCGGAGTCCAGCGCTGCTCGCGTTACCGCCTGCATCGCGTCGCTCAAGCCCTACCCGCGCTTGTACGGCGCCGTCCGGCCGCTGCTTACGCGACTCGCCGTCGCTACACCGGAATGATGCCCCGCTTCCGCGCAGGTCGTTCGACTCGCTTGTGACGCGCGAGCTCGAGCCCCCAGGCGAGGACGCGGCGCGTGTCCCTCGGGTCGATCACGTCGTCCACGAGGCCCCACCCGGCGACCTTGTAGACGTCGATGTTCGCCCGGATCGATTCCACGATGCCCTTCTTGACGTCGGCCGGCGGCTCCACGTCTCCGAAGAGCTTCTTGGCCGCGATGGAGACCATGCCCTCGGCGCCCATCACGCTGATCTCGGCGGTGGGCCAGCTGACGATGAGATCGGGCTCGTACGCGCGCCCGCACATCACGTAGTAGCCCGCGCCGTAGGCCTTCCGGACGACGACGGTGAGCTTGGGCACGGTCGCAGCGCTCATCACGTGGAGCATCTTCGCCCCGTGCCGGATGATGCCCGCGTGCTCCACCTTCGACCCCACCATGAAGCCGGGGACGTCCTGCAAGAACACGAGCGGCACGTTGAACGCGTCGCAAATCTGGATGAAGCGGGCGGCCTTGTCGGCCGAATCGTTGTCGAGAATGCCCCCGAGGTGCATCGGCTGATTGGCCACGACGCCGACGGTCTTGCCACCGATGCGGGCGAAGCACGTGATGATGCTCCGCGCGAAACGGGGCTTGATGTCGAGCATGTCGCCGTGATCGACGATCGAGCCGATGAGCTTGTACATGTCGTACGGTTTGCGCGTCGACTCCGGCAGCAGGTCGAGGAGCGCGTCGTCTCGGCGATCGACCGGATCGTCGCAGACCGCGTCCGGCGGGGCGTCGTCGCAGTGCGACGGCAAGAACGACAGGTACTTCTTCACGGCCGCGATGCACGCCGCGTCGTCCTGGAACTCACCGTCCCCGACGCCGCTCGTCTCGCTATGGACCTTCGACCCGCCGAGGTCCTGCTCGCTGACGTCCTGCCCCGTCACCGCCTTGACGAGCGCCGGTCCGCCGAGCGCGAGGCTGCCGATCCCCTTGACCATCGGCACGTAGTCCGCGAGGCCCGGGATGTACGCGGTGCCCGCGGCCCCGGGGCCCACCATGGCGGCGACCTGCGGCACGACGCCGCTCATCATCACCTGCTCGCGAAACAGGTGCCCCGTCCCGGCGAAGAGCGAGAGCATGTCGGGGTGGCTCGACCCAGGGTCGATGCGCGCACCGCCGGAGTCGATGAACCAGACGATGGGCCACCGTCCGCGGAGGGCCATCGAGCGCAGGCGGGTGACTTTCTCCTCGCCCGTGTAACCGATGCTGCCCCCCTTCACCGTGAAGTCGTACGCGGCGCACGTCACCATGCGCCCATCGACCTTGCCGAACGCCGTCAGCACCCCATCGGCGGGCGGCTTGTCGTCGCCGGACGGGCCCGCCGCGAGCCCCATCTGCGTGCCCAGGGCGCCCACCTCGTAAAAGACGCCGTCGTCGTAGAATGCGGCGAGGCGCTCGCGGGCGTTCATCTTGCCACGCGCGCGCTGCCTGGCGAGTCGCTCGGCGCCGCCCATCTCGCGCACGCGGGCGCGCCGCTCTTCGAGCTCGGCGACCATCTCGCGCATCGTGGCCATGGCGAGGAGCCTACCTCCCCGTCCAGCTCGGGCGCCGCTTCTCGAGGAACGCCGTCAGCCCTTCGCGAGCGTCGTCGGTGCCGAGGATCTCCAGGAGCCGGTCGTGAAGGAGAGGCAGTGCGCGTTCGAGGTCGAGACCATCGTGGGCCGCGTACGCGCGAAGCCCGAGGCGCACCGCCGTGGGGCTCTTGGAGGCAAGCGCATCGGTGATCGCGCCCACCTCGGCGTCGAGACGTTCCGGCGCGACGGCCCGGTTGACGAGCCCGAAGCGTGCGGCCTCCTCGGCGCCGAGCTTCTCGCCGAGCAGCATCATCTCGACGAGCCGCCGCCTGGGCACGTGCCGCGAGAGCACGGCCATGATGACCATCGGAAAGATGCCGACGTTGATCTCCGGCGTGCCGAGGGTGGCCCCGGTCGAGGCCACGGCAAACGTGCACGCAGCGGCCAGCCCGAGCCCCCCGCCCAGCGCGTCCCCGTTGACCTTCGCGACGATGGGCTTGTCGCTTCGCGCGATCGCGAGCAAGAGCTCGGCGAAGTCGCGCGGAGGCAGGCTCGAGGGCGGCGCTGGCGACCCCGACGTGATCTCCGCGAAGTCTCCCCCCGAACAGAAGGCCGTCCCCTCCCCCGTCAACACGATCGATCGGACGCCGTCGGACGTTCTCGCGTCGTCGATCGCCCACCACAGCTCGGTCGCCATTCGCGGGCCAATCGCGTTGCGACGCTTGGGATGGTTCAGCGTAATTTTTTCGACGAGGCCGTCGCGCTCCACCTTGATCCGCTCGTACGTCCGAGCGCCGGTCGTCATGACGCTCACGACACCCCCGCGATCCCCAAGATCGCGCGCGCCTCATCGATCGTGGCAGGCCTTCGCCCCACGTCGCGCACCATGCGTACGGCGACTTCGACGAGATCCCCGTTGGATCGGGCCGCGGCGCCACCGGGCAAGTAGAGGTTGTCCTCCAACCCGACGCGGACGTTGCCGCCGAGGACGAGCGCCACGGCCAGCATGCGCCACTGGCAGCGGCTGATGCCGATGACCTCCCACTCGCTGCCGGGCGCGACATCGAGGGCGACGCGCTTTTGGAGCTGGACGCTCTCGACCGACGGCGGCAGACCACCCAGCACGTTGACGACGAACGAGAACTGCAGCGGCGGCCGGAGCAAGCCCATGTCGACGAGCGGCCAGACGCCGTGCGTGTGTCCGACGTCGAAGCACTCGAGCTCCGGCTTGACCCCAGCCGCGTTCATCGCCTCCGCGAGCTTGCCGATCTTGGCGTAGGTGTTCGGAAAGACCATATCGAAGGCGAACGCCTTCTTCTTCTCCGAGTACTTCGAGTAGTTCATCGTTCCCATGTTGAGCGCCGCGATCTCGGGACGGCTCTCGCGGATGGTCGTGCACTGCTCGCTGACGTCGTCGACGATCGTCCCCGTCGAAAAGTTGAGGAGCACGGGGCAGCGGGCGCGGACCTCGCCCTTGATCGCCGCGAACGTGGCTGGGCTGAACGTGGGACTGCCGTCGTCGTTGCGGGCGTGGATGTGAACGACGGTCGCCCCGGCGTCGTACGCGCGCTTCGCTTCCTCGCCGATCTCGGCGGGGGTGTATGGCAAGTACGGGCACTGGGCGCGGTTCGCCAGGACGCCGGTGAGCGCGCACGTGACGACGCAGACGTCCGGATCGCGCTTGGCAGTCATCGATTGGCCTCGTCGGCCTTGGGCGGCTGGGACCCGACCTCTCGCTTCACGATCGACTGAACGCCGCGCGCGATCTTCGTCAAGATCGTCAAGAGCTCCCGCGTCTCGCGCGCCGACAGCGCCTGCAGCGCGGTCCGGAAGATCTCCATCGGTTCGATGCTGACGGCCCGCGCGATGCGCGCCCCCTTGTCGGTCAGCCGGATGTGCACGACGCGCCGGTCTTCGGTGGAGCGCGCACGGACGACGAGGCCCTCGCGCTCCATGCGGTCGATGATCCCCGTCACGGTGCTGTTCTGCGCACGGATGCGCTCCGACAGGGCCGAGAGCGACAAGTCTCCCACCCCTTCGAGGAGCTTGAGCACCGTCAGCTGCGGGCCGGTGAGCTCGACCTGCCGTGCGACCTCCTTCGTGAGGCGGCGGCTCTCGGTATAAAGATAAAGGATCGCCTCGAGGACGGAGTCGACGTCGGGCTTGATGTCGGAGGCTATCGGGGCCGGCACCGGAGGGTCCCTGGGCGGAGTCTCGGAGGATGCTTCGTACACGAAACAGTAACGGCCTCGGCGCGTCTTGTCACGAGGCTCGACGGGCGGCCGAGGCCGGTGTCTTGCGCGAACCGCCCGTCCGCATCATGTTCGCCGGCGCCGAGCTGCCCATGGCGACACGTACGACAGCCCCCTCCCCTGCGTTCGAGTTCTCGATCCCGGTCCACGATCTGGATGCGGGCGGACGCGACTTCGACTTGCCCGTGCGCGCGGCGTGGCTGCGAGGTGTGCTCGAGGGCACCGACGTCCAAGCCTCGACAAAGGACGGGGAGCTGCACCTCCGGCTCTCGAAGAGCGGCAGCGACGTGGTGCTGCGGGGTTCCATTTCGGCCGAAATGACAGTGCCGTGCTCGCGCTGCCTCGAGCCGACTCCAGTCGCGGTCGAGGCCAGCCTCAGCCTCTTGGCCGTTCCGGGACCTTCACCCCGGTCCGCGCGCGGCCCAAAAGGCCGGCCGAAGGCCCACAGGGACGAGGCCGATGACGAGGAGATCCTGGAGTCCGGCGAGGCCGACGTCATCCCCTACGACGGCGACAACGTCGTCCTGGACGACCTCGTGCGGGACGAGCTGCTGCTCGGGATCCCCATGATCCCCTTGTGTTCCGAGGCCTGCCCAGGTATCAGCCCGAAGCTCGACGATCGCGCCGAGGCTCCCGACGCCCAAGGTGTCGACCCACGCCTTCGACCGCTCCTCGCGCTGAAGAAGAAGACCTAGAAAGGAAATGTCGTGGCAGTTCCCAAGCGACGCACCAGCCGCTCGAAACGAAACATGAGGCGCGCAAACCACGACAAGGTGGCCGCACCCACCCTCGTCGCCTGCCCCAACTGCGGAGAGCCGGCCGTGCCGCATCGCGCGTGCGCATCGTGCGGGCACTACAAGGGCCGCGTCGTAAAGCCGAAGGCAACGTCCTAGCCGCCGTCGAGCCCTACGTGCCCGGCAAGCCCATCGCGCCATGACTCTCGCTTGGCTCTTCCCAGGGCAGGGCTCGCAGTCGGTCGGCATGGCGAAGGACGTCCTCGCGGCGTCCGCCGCGGCGCGCGACGTATTCGAGCGGGCCGACAAAGCGCTGTCCGAGACGGCTACGGCGCCGCAGCCGCTGTCGCGCCTCATCCTGGAGGGCCCTGAAGAGGTCCTGATGTTGACGGCGAATGCCCAGCCGGCCCTCGTAGCGACGAGTTGCGCCTTGCTGGCTGCGCTCCGAGAGCGGGCGCCGGATTTGCCCCCTCCCGTGCTCACCGCGGGTCATTCGCTCGGCGAGTACACGGCGTTGGTCGCCGCCGGAGCGCTGTCCTTGGAGGACGCCGTTCGGCTCGTGCACATCCGCGGTCGCGCCATGCAAGACGCCGTACCGCCCGGCGTCGGCGCGATGTCGGCGGTGATGGGGGTCGCGGCAGACCGCCTGGCCGCTCTTTGCGACCAGGCGGCGGAGGGCGAGATCGTGGCGCCAGCCAACTTCAACGCGCCGGGGCAGATCGTCGTCGCCGGACACGCAGGCGCCGTCGCGCGGCTTGGCGCGCTGGCTTCGGCCGAGAAGGGCGCACGCGTCATCGCGCTCAAAGTGAGCGCCCCGTTTCACTGTGGGCTGATGGCCCCGGCTGCCGGGGTCGTGGCGAGTGAACTCGAGCGGGTCGACCTCCGTGCCCCCAGCATCCCCGTCGTCGCCAACGTCGACGCCGCGCCAAACTCCGAAGCCGCGCGCGCCAAAGAGCTTCTCATCCGTCAGATAGATGGGCCCGTCCGCTGGGAAGAGACCGTTCGCTTTCTCGCGTCGAGCGGCGTGACGCACGCGCTCGAAATCGGCCCGGGCAAGGTGCTCGCGGGGCTGGTCAAGCGCATTGCCAAGGACATCAAGGTCCTCAGCGTGGGAGACTGCGCGTCGATCGACGCGGCCCAGGCTTTCGTCGCCGATGCTTGCCAGACTTGATGGCCGCGAGGACCGAAGTTGAAGGCGCCGGCCCTCGAGTCTATAAGCGTGCGCCTGGCCCGTAGCTGATGAAGGGTGGCATGTTCCGACTCGACGGCAAGGTCGCTCTCGTCACGGGGGGTTCGCGCGGGATCGGGCGCGCCTGCTGCGAGGTGCTCGCTGCGCAAGGCGCGACGGTCATCGTGAACTACGTCAAGGGCGAGACCGCGGCCCGTGAGGTCGCCGCAGGGATCGAGAGCCACGGCGGCGTCGCGGAGATCTCGGGGTTCGACGTCGCCGACTCGAAGGCCGTCGACACGGCGATCGAAGCCATCACCAAGAAGCACGGCCGAGTCGACGTGCTCGTCGCCAACGCGGGCATCTCGATCGATGGCCTCCTTCTGCGTGTTCGCGACGAAGACCTCGACGCGCTCTGGGCCACGAACGTACGCGGCGCGATCGCATGCGCGCGTGCGGCGAGCCGGGGCATGATGCGCGCCAAATGGGGCCGCATCGTCTTCATGTCGAGCGTCGTCGCCGACATGGGCAACGCCGGTCAGACGGCGTACGCTGCCACGAAGTCCGCGTTGCTGGGCGCGGCGAAATCCATCGCGCGCGAATACGCGTCCCGAAACATCACCGCCAATGTCGTCGCGCCCGGGTACATCGACACCGACATGACGGCGGCCATGACTCCGCAGCAAAAGGAGTACGTCATGAAGGCCGTGCCCCTCGGCCGGACGGGCAGCCCGAGGGACATCGCCGCGGCGTGCGCCTATCTCGCCAGCGACGAGGCGGGGTACGTGACGGGGCAAGAGATCCGGGTCAACGGCGGGATGCAAATGTGAACCTGTCGACGCGCGCAGACGCTTTCGCGCCTCTGCCGCTCGACGGTCGGCTGTTTTTCCTATACGAGGCGAAGCTACCCATGGCCACCGACATCCCCAGCGACGTCAAGCGAATCATCAAAGAACAGCTCGACGTCGACGAGAAGGACATCAAGCCCGAATCCAGCTTCATCGACGACCTCGGTGCCGACTCCCTCGGTCTCGTCGAGCTGGTACTCGCGTTCGAGGAAGCCTTCGAGATCGACATCCCGGACGAGGACACGGAGAAGATCCGCACCGTCCAGGACGCGATCGACTACATCGAGAAGCACGCTAAGAAGTAGCTTCGAACCCGTCGGTTCGAAGCCAGCACGAAGAGCTTCGTCATGGAACGCGTCGTCATCACCGGGATTGGGCTCGTGACGCCGGTCGGGATCGGGACGACCGAGGCCTGGCAGGGGCTCCTCGAGGGCCGCAACGGCATCGGCCCCATCACACGGTTCGACTGCTCCGCGTTCCGGGCGCGCATCGCGGGCGAGGTCAAGGGCTGGGAGCCCACCCGCTGGATCGAGCGCAAGAAGCTGAAGGAGATGGACCGCTTCACCGAGTTCGCCCTCGGCGCGGCGGCGATGGCGGTGGACGACGCCAAGCTCGAGCTGACGGACGCCGGCCGAGAGCGCGCCGGTTGCTTCATCGGCGTGGGACTCTGCGGTCTGGCGACGCTCGAGAAGACCAAGGAGACCGTGATGACCAAGGGGCCGACGAAAGTCAGCCCCTACACGATCCCCGGCATCATCGCGAACCTCGCCGCGGGTCAGGTCGCGATCGCTCACGGGCTGAAGGGCCCCAGCTACTGCACGACGAGCGCGTGCTCGAGCGGCGCGCACGCCGTCGGCGAGGCCACCGAGTGGATCCGCCGCGGCAAGGTCGACGTGATGGTGGCGGGTGGAACGGAGGCCACCATCACCCCCGTCGGCATCGCCGGGTTCGAGGCCATGCTCGCCCTGAGCAAGCGAAACGACGACCCGGCGCACGCCAGCCGGCCGTTCGACCGCGGGCGCGACGGATTCGTCTGCGGCGAAGGGTCCGCCATCATGGTGCTCGAGTCGCTGTCGCGCGCGCGACGGCGCGGCGCGCGCATCTACGCCGAGCTCACGGGCTACGGCGCGTCGACCGACGCGTATCACCTGACGCAGCCCGCGCCCGAGCACGAGGGGGCGCAGCGCGCGATGCGAATGGCCCTCGAGGATGCGCGGGTCGGGACGGACGACGTCGACTACGTCAACGCCCACGGCACCTCCACCCCCATCGGAGATGTCGAGGAGTCGCGCGCGATCGCCGCGGTGTTCGGATCACGCGCAACCGCGGCCTCGGTGAACGAACGCCTCTGGGTGAGCTCGACGAAATCGATGATGGGGCACCTGCTCGGCGCGGCCGGCGCGGTCGAGACGGCGGTGTGCGCCCTCGCCATCGCCGACGGGAAGGTCCCGCCGACGGTCAACCTGACGGACCCAGACCCCGCGTGCACCCTCGACTACGTTCCGAACACGGCGCGCGAGCGGCGCATCCGGCACGCCATGAACAATTCGTTCGGCTTCGGCGGGACGAACTGCGCCATCGTGCTCTCCCGGTTCGAGGGGTAAATCGATGTCGAGGGCTCGCACGTGAGGTGCCCGTTCTGCACGCAGATGGACAGCAAGGTCATCGACTCCCGCGTCTCTGCGGCGGGAGACGTCATCCGTCGCAGGCGCGAGTGCGAGGGCTGCGGGCGGAGGTTCACGAGCCGAGAGCGCGTCGAGGACGTCTTGCCGGTCGTCGTCAAGAAGGACGGCGTCCGCCAGCCGTTCGACCGCGAGAAGGTCCTGCGAGGTGTCCGCCTGGCGTGCAACAAGCGGCCCGTCGCGGTCGAGCGGATCGAGAGCTTCATCGACGAGCTCGAGCGCGAGCTCATCGAGGGCGAGGCGAAAGAGGTCAACAGCCAAGAGATTGGCGAGCGCATCATGCGCTTGCTGCGAGAGCTGGACGCGGTGGCGTTCGTACGCTTCGCCAGCGTGTACCGCAGCTTCCGGGACATCGATGAGTTCCGCGCCGAACTCGACAAGATGGCGGACGGAAGTCCCCGTCCGGCGGCGCGGCCCCCCGGAGACGCGCAATGACCTCGACCGCAGCCGCTGCCCCCCTCTTCACGCCGGACGACGAGCGTTGGATGGGGGTCGCGCTCGAGGCCGGCGCCCTCGGAACGCCGTCGCCCAACCCGCACGTCGGCGCGGCCGTCGTCCGAGATGGGCGGCTCCTCGGGCGCGGACACCACGAGCGCGCCGGCGAGGACCACGCCGAGATCGAGGCCCTACGCGAAGCCGGCGCAGGCGCGCGTGGAGCCACGCTGTACGTGACGCTCGAGCCTTGCAACCACGAAGGCCGCACTCCACCCTGCACGGAGGCGATCATCGCGGCCGGCGTGGCTCGCGTCGTCGTCGGATGCCGGGACCCGAACCCGCACGTGACCGGCGGCGGGATCGAGAAGCTCCTTGCGGCGGGCCTGAGCGTGGAGATGGGCTGCCGTGAAGCCGATGCGCGCAAGCTCATCGCCCCGTGGGCGAAGTTCGTCACGACGGGCCTCCCCTACGTGACGCTGAAGCTCGGCCTGTCGCTCGACGGCCGCATCGCCTCGCGCACCGGCGCGTCCAAGTGGATCACCGGTCCCGAAGCGCGCGCGCGCGTTCATTGGCTCCGAGCGCAGCAAGATGCCGTCGTCATCGGCATCGGGACGGCCCTCGCGGACGATCCGCGGCTCACCGTGCGTGACGCCCCGGGCCAGAGCCCGCTTCGGGTCATCTTCGATACCAAACTCCGGCTCCCGGTCAGTGGAAAACTCGTGCAGTCGGCGCGCGAAGTGCCCACGTGGGTCGTCTGCACCACGGACGCTCCGTCCTCGGCCGAAGGACAGCTCGTCGAGCGCGGCCTCGAGGTCCTGCGGGCGCCCGCTACGGCCGAGGGGCGCATCGATCCGATTGCCGCGCTCCGGCTCATGGCGGCTCGTGGAATCGTCGCGGTCATGATCGAAGGGGGCGCCGAGCTGGCGGGCAGCGTCCTGGCTGGCTCGGCCGTCGACGAGCTCCACGCTTTCATCGCGCCGATCCTCCTCGGCCCGCGCGGCCGTCCCGGTGCCGTCGATTGGGCGGGCCCCGCGACCCCCGCGGAGGCCCCCTCCATCGTCGACCCGCAGTGGGAGGTTTGCGGGGTGGACGCCCATGTCTGGGGCTCCCTGCGCTACCCGTCGTGAGCCCCTTCGGGGCGCGACCGCCTGTCGCTTACTGGCAGCGATCGGCAGGGCGCATTAGATTACGTCGAAGGGTCATGGCGGTCCGTAAAATCCTGCACTATCCGGATGCGCGCCTGCGTCAGCCGGGCAAGAAGGTGGAGACGGTCACGCCCGAGATCCGCCAGCTCATCGACGACATGGCCGAGACGATGTACGCCGCCCCGGGAGTCGGTCTCGCCGCCACGCAGATCGGCGAGCCATGGCAGGTCTTCGTCGTGGACTGCGCAGCCGATGGAGAGCCGAGCGATTTTCGCGCATTCGTCAACCCGGAGATCCTCGCCCGCGAAGGCGAGACGATGTCGGAAGAGGGATGCCTCAGTTTCCCCACGGCCCGCGAAGAGATTGACCGGGCCGCCCACGTCCGCGTGCGAGCCGAAGACCGCGACGGCCGCCCCTTCGAGCTCGAGGCATCGGGCCTCCTAGCCATCGCAATCCAGCATGAATACGAACACTTGCAGGGCATCTTGATGATCGACCATCTCGGTCCCCTGAAGAAACGACTCCTTCACCGAAAGATGATCAAACGGACCGAGGCCGCAGCGACTGCCAGCGGCTGAGCGCCCCGACCTGCGCCCGAGCTCGCTCCTGAGCTCAGCGCGTGGGAAACAATCGACGTAGGCCAGACGTTTGGCCCTCCGAAGAGTAGACCGAAACGCCATTTGTCCCGTAATCCCCCAGCGACGATAGTGAGCACTTCCCTTCCCATTCATCCGGCCCGCGGCGACTCCACCTCCGACGCGGTCACCACGTACTTCGAGCAGCTCGCGCGCGTGCCGCTCCTCACCCGCGAGGGCGAGGTCGAACTCGCGAAGCGCATCGAGGACGGCGAGAGACACGCCCTGCGTGCGATTGTGTCGTCCTCCATCGCCGCCCGCGAGCTCGGCGTCATCGGTCGCGCTCTGCGCGAGCGCAAGGTCCGCCTGCGGGACGTGACCAGAGCCACCGTCGACGAGGAGTCCGGCGACGACGAGGACAGCACGGGCGCGGCCATCGGCGAAGCGCTCGAGCGGGCGGCTTCGGGGACTCGGGCTGGGCGCACCCCCGCTCGGGCTCGGGAAGAAATGGTGGAGGCCCTGCTCGAGGTCCGCCTCGCCCGGCGTGCCTTCGACCGGGTGCTCGCCAAGCTGCGGGCGACCCGCGAAGGGGCGCCCCTGCCGCGGCGGCGGGCCATCGACGCCACTCTGGCCGCGATCCGGACGGGGGACGCAAAGGCCGAGCGCGCCAAGGCGGATCTCATCGCCGCGAACCTCAGGCTCGTTGTCTCCATCGCGAAGCGATACAGAAACCGTGGATTGCACCTGCTCGACCTGATCCAGGAGGGCAACCTCGGCCTGATGCGCGCCGTAGACAAGTTCGAGTACAAGCGCGGCTACAAGTTCAGCACCTACGCGAGCTGGTGGATCCGCCAGAGCGTCAGCCGCGCCATCAGCGACCAGGCGCGCACCATCCGCATCCCCGTTCACATGGTGGAGACGCACAACAAGCTGTCGAAGACCCTGCGCGACATGGTCCAAGAGGGCGGCGACGAACCAACGCCCGAGCAGATCGCGGCGCGCATGAACGTTCCGGTCGAGAAGATCCGGATGCTCCTCGAGGCGACGCGAGACCCGGTCAGCCTCGATTCCCCCGTCGGCGACGATGGCGGCGCCACCGTGGGAGACTTCGTCGAGGATCTGTCGTTTGCGCCCCCGGACGACGCCGTGGGGGACAAAGAGCTGTCGCACGAGACGCGCGAGCTTCTCAAGCTGCTGTCTCCGCGCGAAGAGCAGGTGCTGCGGATGCGGTTCGGCATCGACTCTCCGGGCGACCAGACCCTCGAAGACGTGGGGAAGAGCTTCGAGCTGACGCGCGAACGAATCCGTCAGATCGAGACCAAGGCCCTGCGCAAGCTGAGGCTTCCGTCGTTTCACCGCAAACTGAAGGTGCACATCGAGCGGTAGAGCGGCCCCGCCGTACGGTCTCAGCTGGCCTGGGGCTTCGTACGCTTGAAGAGGGTGTCGTCGAGTTTGATGCCGCGCGCGGCGAAGCTCTGGAGGAGCTGCGGCCGCGCCCCGGTCGACACGAATGCGGGCGCGTTCGAATCCGAGGACGCCGCATCTTGGGTCGCGACGAACAGGTCTCGCACGGCGACTCCGTTCACGTCGGCGCCATCGAGCTCGGCGAGTCGCAGCACGCGCAGTCGGCCGTGCTCCGGCTTGGAGAGCTCCACGGCGACGTCGAAGGAACCACCGATCGCTTCCCGGGCCGCTTCGATGGACATCCCGGGTCGGGCCATCGCCACCTGCACCGACAGCCTCGCGAGCGCATGACGAAGCGAGGGCGCGGAGACGCCAGCCACGACGCCCTCGCACCCCGCCCCGATGGCTTCGACGATCGCGGGCACGACCGCGCCCGAGAACGACGTGATGACGAGCCTCTCGATCGCGAGGCGCATGCTCGCCGCCACGGAATCCACTGCGCCGCTCGGGCCGTCGGGCAGCGCGATGCCCGACGCCTCGCCCACGGCGATGTCGTCGTCGCGGCCTATCAGCGCAACTCGTTCGCCGGCCTTCGCCCCCGACACCAGGGCGGCGATCATCGAGGCCACCGCCGCAGGCCCGCTCCCCACGACGAGCACGTTCGATCGCGCCTCGATGCATGCCTCGAGGAAGGCCATCATCGCGCCGGACAGGGCCCGCGATCGACGCAGCGCGCCCAGCGAGGCCTGCACGCGCCGTCGCTTGCGGATGGTGACGATCCAACGTCCGGCGATCGACGGCGGCAGGGCCACCAGGGACGCGCCCCGCGCGAGCTTCCGTTCGATCACGCCTTCGCCCGTGCCGAGGGGCTCGCCCGACTGCGCGACGAGTCGCCGGACGACGCGCGCAAGGGCCTCCTCGCTCGAGAACGGAGGAAAGGCGAACGTAGGCTGCCCCGCCCCGATCCCGAGGACGCTGTCGTGGCGCGCCACGTGAATCTCCGTGGTCTCGTCGTCCTCCAAGAGTGGGCCGATCGGCCCGAGCCCCAGCAGCTCGCGGAGGGCTTCGCGCGCGAGGAGGTCGAAGTCGGCGGAGTCCACCTCGCCCGAGGAACGCAGCGCCTTGGCTTGCGCCTGCACCGCGGTGTCGATGCGCTCCGAGAGTGCGGGATCCACGGTCGGGGTGCCCGAGAGCGGGGCGAGATCGACCACGTCGGCCACCCGATCGAGGAGCGTCGTCAGTGCGCGGCGGTGACTTGCCTGCCGCGACGCTTCGGACGCGAGGGGCCGGGAGCTCGGCGAAGCCTCGGATGCTTTCTGCAACGCGTTCGGTCCCGTCCTGTCCGGGGAGCTCGGCGACGAGTCCGACCTCGGCACCCCCGGCGACGCGCCTACCTCGCCAAGCAGGTCGGGGGCACTCTCGCTGTCGGGCTCGCGTTCCAGCGGGAAGTGGCTCACGTGGCTGACGCTGCTCTGACCTTCGGTGGCCCGCCGGATCGGTGAGAGCGGCGACGGGCCGCTCCCGGGCGCGGACGCGGCGGCCGTCGCGGACGCCTTCTCGCCGGGAGGAGACGAGGACGCGGCGCGGGTCGCCGCGGGTGACCGCCCGGAGCCCCGTGCCGGCGTGCCCGGCGAAGCCGACTCCTGGGCCTCGGCGCGCCCCGTCTCCAGGCGAAGCACGAAGTCGCCTACGTAGATCTTGTCGCCCTCTCGAACGATGGTCGCCTGGGAGATCTTTCGACCGTTGACGTACGTGCCGTTGGTGCTCTTCAGGTCCGTGACGATGAACCGCCCGTCGCGGAACAGCAGCCGAGCGTGGTGCTTCGAGACGTTCCCCTTCGCGAGCATGAGGTCGTTGCCTTGAACACGCCCCACGTTGATCTCGTTGCGATCGAAGGCTTCTCGACGATCGGCCCCCCCCTTCTCACTGATGATGATGGTGAACATGGCGTCCTCGTTCGGAGGACGGAGGCGATTGTCGAAGGAGCCCGGCGACGCTGTCAACTGCAGCGCGGGGTCCCAGGGAGCCTCTGCCGGCGCGGGGGGCCGCCCGCGTCAGCGTTTTTCGCCGCGCACTTCGCTCGTCACGTGGCCAAGAAGCTCTCCGGCGAGGGCCATCACGTCGCGCGCCTCGAACCCGCTGCTTCGTAGCTCTCGGTAGATCGTCCTCGCCAGGATCGCCAACGCGCGAGGGTCGCGCGCGCCGGGTGTTTCGCCGAACGGCAGGGCCATGGGACTTCGAATCCTCTTCCTTCATCGGCGCATCGCGCCGCGGGTGGTGTCGGTGGAGACCACACGCGCGCGATGGGGCACGAGTTGACGACACCACAGCACTACAAATGACGTGCCAATGCGCTCTGGGCCAAGGAGAGTACAGAATCATCGAGAGAATCGACCGATTGCCCGACTCGGGGCAGCCATCGCCGTGCCGCGTCGTGCGCACGTCCCTTCGCAATAGCGTGCGGCCCTACGCGCTGCCGTCTCGGTCGCCAAGGGTCAGCGCCACGCGTCACCGTCAGTGCTAGCGTGCGCGCCGCCGATGGCCGCGACGGATTCTTCTCCCAGCGAGGGAGCCACCGAGGGCAGCGAGAGCAACCGCGCGGGCGGCGCGGTGGAAAACTCCAGCTCGCCGCGAACGTCCCGGACGTTCGCGGCGGGCTCGCGATCGCGGCGCCTGCTCATCGCCGCCGTCGTGTACGTCGCGTGCCTCGTCGTGTTCGCAGTCCTTGCCGGACCGCAACGGCTGACGCAGCACACTCAATACAACCACTACGCTCACCTTGCCGACGCGTGGCTCCACGGACGCCAAGACCTCGCCCACGGTCCGCCGGCCTACGCTCAGAACAACGACTTCGCCGAATTCAACGGCAAGACTTACATCAGCTTCCCCCCCTTCCCTGCGGCGCTGATGTTGCCGCTGGTGAAGCTGGCCGGGTCACCCGAGAACTTCCGCGACGGTCAGTTCGTCGTCTGGCTCGCCGCGCTCGCCCCCGCGTTCGTGCTGCTTGTCCTGGAGAAGCTGCGGCGGACGGGCCGATCCACGCGGACCGAGCGAGAGAACGTCGTTCTGTCGCTCATTTTCGCGTTCGGCACCGTCTACCTCTTCACCGCGGTGGAGGGCACGGTGTGGTTCGCGGCGCTCGTCGTCGGGACGTCGCTGTCCGCGCTGTACGTGCTGTGGGCGCTCGACGCGGAGCGGCCCGTGCTGGCGGGCGTCGCCCTCGGCCTCGCCTACCTGACACGCCCCTCGGTCTTGCTCTTGGCGCCGCTCTTCGTTCTCGAAGCACTGCGCGTCTCCTCGGATCCCGTCGAGGACGCCGGGGCCGGGCCTATCCTCCGGACCATCCAGATGGGAGCGCGCGTCCGAATCGGGACCTTTGCGCGCCTATGTTCCCGGTTCGCGGCGCCTATCGTGGTGGCCTTCGGCATCGTCACCTGGACCAACTGGACCCGATACCACCGGGCTTCGCCGCTCTACTTCGACCACGAGTTTCTGACGGTCGGCTGGCACGCGCGCATGCTGCGCTGGGGCCTCTTCGGCTATCACTTCCTCGCGAAGAACCTCGGCGTCAGCCTGACGAGCCTCCCCTGGCTGCCGCCCAAGGGAGATGCCCACTCGTTCGTCGCTCCGTTCAAGATCAACGAGCACGGACTGGCGCTCTGGTTTACGACGCCGCTCTACTTCTGGCTGCTCTGGCCAAAGGGGCTCGACCGCGACAGGGGGCGGCAATGGCTCTACGCCGCGGTCGCCCTCTCCGCCGCGCTGCCTGCCGCGCTCGACCTCTTCTACCAGAATCCTGGATGGCGGCAGTTCGGGTACCGGTTCTCGAACGACTACGCCGTGCTCTTGTTCGTGCTGCTCGCCATCGGCGGACGGTCGATGCGCACTCTCTTCGGAGTGGCGGCCGTGTGGGGGATCGCGTGGAACGTCTTCGGCGCGGAGACGTTCGACAAGACCCAGTTCGACAGCTTCTACTTTCGCGACGGCTCGCAGACGATCGTCTACCAGCCCGATTGAGCCCTCACATGTCCGAAGGGACGGTCAGCCTGGTACGGCGCTCGGGGAGGGTCACCGTGGTGCCGGCGCGGACGTGATGCTGGCGCGCCCAGCCAGCGTTGACCTCGAGCACGTAGCGCGACGGGCAGTCCACGCCGCGCGCCGTGTCGTCCAGCGTGGGAGCGTTCTCGACGATCCCGACGACGAGGCCGTCCTCGTCGATGAAGAGCAAGTCGAGCGGGATGCATGTGTTGTGCATCCAGAACTTGTGGTCGTCGCGACGCCGCAAGTCGAAGAGCATTCCTCGGCCGGGCTCGAGGCTCTTTCGGTACATCAGACCGCGCGACGTATCGTGCTCGGAGCGGACGAACTCCGCATCGACGACGGTACCGCCGCCCTCGGCGAACCTGACCTTCACCATTTCGGGCTTCGGCTGTTGCGGTTCGGGATCAACCGGGCAGCCGGGTGCCGGACCCGGCGGAACGGCCGGGGGCGCCTCGACCAGGGTCGGTTGAACGCACCGTCCCGGAGGGGTCGCGGACGCGGCCGCCGGGGCCTGCGCCTCAGGCTGCACGGTCGCCGCTGCGGGCGACACAAACGACCCACCCGACGGCGCTGGGCGCGCCGGAAAGTCCTCGGGGGGCGCGTGCTCGCACTGGGCAAGGACAGCGACAACCAGCGCAACCATCGGCGCCCGCATCATGATTGTCCCGCTTTATCGCGTCCCGCGGCCTAGGACAAAGCGGACAAAACAAAGCGGCACCGCATAGGGGCTCGGGGGGGGAGAGCCATCCTACGCGGTGCCGGTGTGGACTCAATGCGAGGTCTGTGCCAGCTTTCTGGCTAGCAATCTCAGCTACTTAGACTGTTGAAAAGCCACTGAGGTGCCTTCACATTCGCAACCTCGTTTCATGGTTGAAACACTCGGGCCTTCGGACTCAGGCCTTCAGGCTGCGGACCCCGGCCTGGTGGACCTTCCCGGGCAGAGGGCGACCCACGATGCTCTCGGCCACCTTCCCGGCCTCGACGAGCTGGTCGAGGTCGATGCCCGTCTGCACCCCCATGCCGTGCAGCATGTACACGAGATCCTCGGTCGCGAGATTTCCCGCCGCCCCCGGCGCATACGGGCAGCCGCCCATCCCGCCCACGCTCGCGTCGAACGTGCGGATGCCCATCTGGAGGCCGACGACGACGTTGGCGAGGGCGGTGCCGCGCGTATCGTGCATGTGCATCGCAATCCGCTCGGCGGGGATCTCTCGAGACATCAGCTGGAGAATCCGCGCCGTCTGCGTCGGCGTGCCCACCCCGATCGTGTCCCCCAGCGACACCTGATAGCAACCGGCGTCGAGTAGCTTCTGCGCGATTTCCAGAGCGCGCCTCGGGTCGACGTCCCCCTCGTACGGGCAACCCCACACGGTCGAGACGTACCCGCGAACGCGCAAGCCGGCGGCCAGGGCCGGGCCGATCGTGTCGTCGAACGCGTGCAGCGTCTCGGCAATCGTCTTGTTCACGTTCTTCCGGTTGTGCGTCTCGCTGGCCGATACGAAGACCGCGATCTCGCCGAGACCCGCGGCACGCGCCCGCGCCAGACCCTTCGCGTTGGGGCACAGCGCGCTGAACGTGACGCCGGCGGGCGCCTTGGCGTGCTGCGCAACCTCGTCGGCGTCGGCGAGCTGGGGAATCCACTTCGGCGAGACGAAGCTGGTGATCTCGATGCGCGCGAGGCCCGCCCGAACGAGGGCGTCGATGAGACGGAGCTTGCTGCGCAAGGGCACGGTGGCCCGCTCGTTTTGCAGGCCGTCGCGCGCCGCGACCTCGTACACAGACACGCGATCGGGCATAGGCTCGAACGGGGACTTCACGGGGAGCGGCGACGACGCGGGCACACTCAAAGCTTTGGGCCGATATCAGCGGCACGCAAGGACGCGCGGCTCGCCTGGACCCTTGCTCCCCGCTACAGCTATCCTACCCCGATGGAGGAAAGTCCGGACCGCGGAGCACCTTCAGGTCTGCGAGGATGGCTGTCGGACGTCTACCTGCCTGCGCTCGTCTCCTCGCAGGCCGATCAGCTCTTGCGGCGGCTCGGCGACCGCGCGACCGTCGACGATCCGATCTTCGGACGAACGAGCGGCATGCCCGCCCTGGCGCGGTATCTCGAGGAGCAGGCCGCCTGGCTCGCCAAGCGTCAGGGCGCGTTCGACAAGGTCGCCTTCGTCACCGGCTCGGACCGTGACGTGACCGAAGGCTCGCTCTCGCTGACGTTCGAGGGCCGCCGGGTCACCGTCCCGGTGGCCATCGTCGCCGAGCGGCGCCCCGAGCGAGAGATCGAGATCCGCCTCTATTACTCGACCAAACCCATCAAGGGCACCCACGCGGTGCGGTCGCCCCTGCTGCCCAAGAACGATGAAGTGGCGGTGCCGCCCCCCGTCGCCGCGCAGCTCGGGGCGCTTGCACGCGGGGACATCGGCGCCATCGTGGCGGCGTTCGAGAACGGGGCCGCCCTGCGCGACGCCGCCGGGCACTCGTACGAGAAGACGGAGGACGGCGGCGCATTGCGGGAGTACTACGAGCGACTCTTCGCCGCCGACGGCACTCGCAACGCCGGGATCGAGATGCTCAAGGGCGCGCGCGCCGACGACGGCAGCCTTTGCGCGCTCGAGTACACCGTCGTGCGCGTACGCGGCAAGCCCGTCGCGCCTCAAGCGGGGCTCGCCGTGTACGAGCGGGGCGAGAGCGGCCTGCTTCGCGCCGTGCGCGTCTACGAAGACATCGATCTCACCGCGCCAAAGTCGGCGTCGATCGAGCCCAAGCCCTGAGCTTGCCTGAATCGTCTCTCACACGCCGACCAGCCGCATCTGGCGGCGGTTCGTCGGCGAGGGAGAGAACGGGATGGCGTACTGCCCCGAGAAGCACGCGTGACAGTGGGCGTCGCCCCCGCCGAGCGTCGTCAGCATTCCTTCGAGCGACAGGTACCCGAGCGAGTCCGCCGTCACGTAGCGCGCGATCTCGTCGACGGAGTGACTCGAGGCGATGAGCTCGCGGCGCGTCGGCGTATCGATCCCGTAGAAGCACGGCCACTGAGTCGGCGGACTCGAAATGCGCAGGTGCACCTCGCTCGCGCCGGCGTCGCGCACCATCTTGACGATCTTTCGCGACGTCGTGCCCCGGACGATCGAGTCGTCGATCACGACCACCCGCTTGCCCCGCAGGGCGGTGGCTACGGGGCTCAGCTTGAGACGGACTCCGAAGTGCCGGATGCTCTCCTGCGGCTCGATGAACGTGCGGCCGACGTAGTGGGAGCGCATCAGTCCCATCTCGAAAGGCACCTTGCGCTCGGCCGCGTAGCCGATCGCAGCCGGGACGCCGGAGTCGGGCACCGGCACGACCACGTCGGCTTCGACGGGGTGCTCCTGCGCGAGCCGGTGGCCGAACGCCTTGCGGGTGTCGTAGACGCTGCGGCCGTTGAGATTCGAGTCGGGCCGGGCGAAGTAGACGTACTCGAAGACGCACATCCTCGTCGGAGCTTCCGGCAGGGGGCGCATGCTGCGCATGCCCGTCGAGTCGATGACGATCATCTCGCCTGGCTCGACGTCCCGCACGTAGTCGGCGCCGATGAGATCGAACGCGCAGGGCTCGCTCGCGAACACGTGGACGTCTCTCTTGGACGACAGAAGACCGAGGCACAAGGGCCGAATCCCCATGGGATCCCGCACGGCGATGACGGCGTCTTCCGTCATGAAGAGCAGCGAGTACGCCCCCTTCACGCGCGTGAGGGCGTCGGCGATGCGATCCTCGACCGCGATCTCCTTGCTGACCGCGACCAGGTGCACGAAGACCTCGGTGTCGGTGCCGCTCTGGAAGATCGAGCCGCGGGACTCGAGCTCGGCGCGCAGCTCTTCGCCGTTCGTCAGGTTGCCGTTGTGGCAAACGGCGAGCGAGCCGTGCGCGTAGTCGACCGCGATCGGCTGGGCGTTCTTGATGAGCGAGCCCCCCGCCGTGGAATAGCGCACGTGGCCGATGGCGATCCGGCCCGGCAGCTTGGCGAGTTGGTCCTGCGTGAAGGCGTCTTGCACGAGGCCCATCGCACGATGCGCGTAGAGCTTTTCGGAGTCGCTGGTGACGATGCCGGCCGACTCCTGCCCGCGGTGCTGCAGCGCGTGAAGGCCGAGGTACGTGATGTTGGCCGCTTCCGGGTGATCGAAGATGCCGAACACGCCGCATTCGTCGTGGAAGTGATCGTCTTCGAGCGAATCGCGGGACGGCCCGCCACATGAAGGCGACCGCGGAGGCGGGTCGAGCACGACGAGGCGGCGCTTGACGTCGGGCATTCGGCGCATCGAAACCTAACCGCGACTTGACCACTCGGCCAGGGCCAACTGCGCAAGTCAGTTCCGAACGGATCCGGGCGACGGCATCGCTGCCGTCGTCGTCCGGGGCGCAGCACCGCCCGCGGTTCCTGGGACGGCTTGCGTCGGCGGCGCGCCGCGATAGGTCGCCGTGACCGAAATCGAGTACCGCGCGTGCTTGTGCTCGATCCCGTCGAGGGGCGTCGACTGCAAACCTTCGCGCACGGCAGCGGCGCATGCGTGCAACACCTTGCGATCCTGCAGAGATCGGCCGGCGCGCGGCAAGGCGACGCGCACCTTGTGCCGGGTAAAGCTGACGTCGGCGACGTATTCGATCGTGCCTCCCGATCCGGACTCCGGGACGCACGTCGAGGCTTGCGTGATGACCCGGGCCAACGCCTGCTCGACCGGAGTTACGTGGTCGCACTCGTCGGGGAGCGTCGTGCCCCGCCCCTTGTCGTGACAGCCGAGCACCCGCGCATCGGACAAGGTGACCGGCGAGGGGGGGCGCACCTCGAGCGCGGGCGAAGCGGGGCCGGCGTCGTCGGAAATACTCGCCGACGAGGCGCCTGCTACCGACTCGTCCGGGCCTCCGTCGACCGGACCGTGTTGCCGACGCCAGAGCACGACGCCGCTCGCGATCAGGACCAACCCGAACACGGCGGCCCCGAGGAGCGCCGTACGCGCGGGGCGATCCCCGCCGATGAACTCATCTCGCCCGCTCCGCGGCGCGAGAGGCCCGATGGCCGGCTGCCGTGGATCGGATGGGGGAAACGATGGCTGTCGCTTGTCGACCATGCGGCGGCGCCCTGTCACCCGTGGGGGGCCGCTTCTATATCACGGCATCACGACGCCCATGACCGCCGCCAGCTCGTGGGGGGACGTTTTTCACGAATCGACGAGAGCACGAACGCTGACGCCCGCCTCGTAGCGCGCGATCGTGGCCGCGAGCTCGAGCCCCTCGGGGAGCATCCCCTGCACCTGCCCGACGACTTGCTCGACCAGATTGCGCGCCTCTTGCGCACCCGGGCCGACCATCGCGACGCAAAAGCGGAGCGATCCCGTGCGTCCAGCCGTCACGGCAATGAGCGAGAGCAGGAGCGTGTCGGTGAGATCGACTACGCGCGTGGCCGTGCGCCGCAGCGCGAGCATCTCGAGGATCGTGGGCCTGTCGCTCACAAGCCGGTTGGGCCCGCGGAGCTCGTAGCGGGCGATGCTGAGGGGCGTCTCCACCCAGTCGGCGAAGGCGGCTTCCTCGTCGAGCGCGCGCAGGAGTTGTTCGCGGCTGAGCAGGCCGGTCAGGCCGTCGCGCTTGGCCAGATAGGCCCGCGCCCGGCGGTGGCTGGCCCCATCCTTGACGAAGCTCACCAGCTTGAAGCGAAGCTCGCCAAGCTGGACCTCTCCACCATGCATGAGATTGATGAGCTTCCGGCGCTCGTACATGTGGTCGACGTATGAGCCGTTCGTGGACCCCAGGTCCTCCACGATCCACGTCGCGTTCTGCCACTTGAGCTGGGCGTGCTGGCCGCTCGCCGTCGCCTCGGGGACGACCACGTCGTTGTCGGCCCGGCGCCCGATCGTCACCGTGGGCTTGTCGAGGCCAATGAGCTCCCCCACGAACTCCGGCGCGTTCGTGGCGAAGGTCACGAGGAGCGACTGCGTGCCCGCGACGAACGCTTGCGCGGCGCTGCGACCCGGAGGCGGGCCCGGATCCAGCCGCTCGCGCGGCACCTGCATCGGCTGCGTCGTCAGCGTGACGGGGTTGAAGAACCGGAGATGCCGCGCGGGCAGGCGCTCCTGCGCGTCGTCGGCGAAGCACCGGAAGACCTGCTTGATCTCGTCGATGCTCAGCCCCGACGGCACGTCGAACATGATCTGCTGCCGCATCGTCTTGGCGCGCGGCTTGTAGCCGGGCTCCGGCACACGGCACGTCCACATCTCGAGGAGGGTCAGCCCCAAGGCATAGACGTCGTCATCGGGACTCGCGCCTCCGGAACGGATGCGCTCCGGACTCATATAGTTGGGCGTTCCGCCGTCGGGCGGCGCCCCGGGCCGGCGAGCGCTGGCGCGGGCGCGCTCCTTGGCGAAGCCAAAGTCGAGGACGATCGCCTTGCCGAAGGAGCCATCCGGGTTCGTCGTCACCATGACGTTGCCCGGCTTGAGGTCTCCGTGGACGAGGCCCTGCTGGTGGATCGCGGCGACGCCGCTGGCGACATCGTGCGCGATGCGGCGAAACTCGTCGGCCGTATAGCCGCCCTGAGCCTTCTTGCGGCGGATGTGCGTATGCAGCGTCTGCCCCGTGATGTGCTCCATCACGAGGATGGGGCCGTAAGGGCTCTGCGCGAGATCGTGCACCCGGCAGACGTTCGGATGACTGACGGACCGCGCGAGCAGGAGTTCTTGGCGCAGCGCCTCGTCGTCGCCGGGCATGCGCGCCTCCTCGCGGACGATCTTGAGCGCCACCGCCTGCTGGGTGGTGCGATCGTAGGCGAGAAACACCTCGCCCATCCCCCCCTTGCCGAGACTCTGACGGATCTCGTACCGGTCGCTGACGACCGTTCCGTGCGCGAGGGGCGGCAGGCTGCTCCGGCTCGCCTCCGTCATTGGCACAAGCCTATCAAAGGGGGCGACCCCTGGGAAAGGGACGCCCCGCGCCTGCCCTGCTCATGCGAGGCGCGCATAGAGGCTTTCGAGGGCCTCGTCGAGCCGGGCGACCTGGGTGCCCCCCGCCTGAGCCATGTCCGGGCGGCCGCCGCCCGATCCCCCGACCGTCTGCGCGATGCCCTTCACCAGCTCGCCCGCCTTGTAGCGATCCGTCAGCCCACGGGACACAACGAGCACCAGCGTCGCCTTGTCTTTGCCTGCTGCGCCGACGAGGACGACGGCCTCGCCCAGCTTATCCCGGAGCTGCTCGGCGAGCTCCCGCATCGTCGCCGGATCCCCGACCGAGACCTTCACGGCGAGGGCTCGTCCACCCGGAATCTCGCGCGCCCCCCGCAGCATCTCTTCGAGACCGCCGCCCACGGAGCCGGCGCCCATGGCGACTTTGCGGTTGAGCTCGGCCATCTCTTTTTCGAGCGCGCGCTCGCGATCGAGGAGCTTCTCGATCTTCTCGGGCACCTCGGCGACGGGCGCCTTCACCGCGCGCGCCGCGTCCCGCAGCGTCGATTCCACCGATCGAACGTACGCGAGGGCGTTCAGCCCCGTGGCGGCCTCGATACGGCGCACCCCCGCGGCCAGGCCTTGCTCGCTGACGATCTTGAACATGCCGATCTCGCCGAGGGAGCGTGCGTGCGTGCCCCCGCACAGCTCGATCGAGTCGCGCGTCATCGTGAGCATCCGCACGACGTCGCCGTATTTCTCCTCGAAGATGGCGACAGCCCCCCGCTCGCGGGCAAGATCGATTGGAAGGACCTCGGTAAGCACGGGCGCGTCCGTGAGGATCTTGGCGTTGACGAGGTCTTCGATGCGCGTGAGTTCGTCCTGGGCGACAGCGCGTCCGTGCGCGAAGTCGAAGCGCAGGCGGTCGGCGCCGACGAGCGACCCCTTCTGCGTCGCCTGCTCTCCGAGCACCGTGCGCAGCGCCCAGTGCAGCAGGTGCGTGGCCGAGTGGTTGCGCCGGGTGGCGCTCCTCGCGTCGTGATCGACGGTCAGCCGGACATCTTGGCCCGCGCGGATCTCTCCCTGCTCGACGCGGCCGTGGTGAACCACCAGGCCGCCCAGAGGCTTTTGCGTGTCGCGCACGGCGAACGTGCCCCCGTCGTCGGGCGCCTCGATGACGCCGCGGTCGCCGGCCTGGCCGCCGGATTCGCCGTAGAACGGGGTGACGTCCGAGACGACGACGGCCTCCTGGCCCGCGACTGCCCGATCCACGCGGGCCCCGCCGACCACGATGGCCACCACGCGGCCCTCCGCGTCCTCGCGCTCGTAGCCCACGAACTTCACGCCGGCGGGAGACGTCTCGCGCACGGCCGCCAGCACGTCGCGCCACACGTGCTCGACGGCCGCCTCGTCGTTGAGCTTGGACCCCTCGCTGCGCGCGCGTTGCCCCTCCAGGGCGCGCTCGTACGCGGCGGTGTCGACCGTCAGGCCGCGCTCGTGGGCGATGACCTCCGTCAAGTCGGCCGGGAACCCGTACGTGTCGTAGAGCTTGAACGCGGTGTCGCCTCGCACGATGGCGGCGCCGCTGCTTCGCAGCCCGTCGATCTCCTCCTCGAGAATCTTGAGCCCGCGGTCGATCGTCTCGCGAAAGCGCTCTTCCTCGGCGCGGGCCACGCTGGCGATCAGCTCCTTGCGGCGCTCGAGCTCCGGGTAGTCCTGGCCCATCGTGTGGACGACCTCGAGCGCCACCTCGTGCAGAAAGGGCCGACGGATGCCCAGGCGATGCCCGTGCCGGATCGCGCGCCGCATCACCCGCCGCAGCACGTACTCGCGTCCGGTGCGATCGGGGAACACGCCCTCGGCGATGAGGAAAGCCGTTGTTCGCGCGTGGTCGGCGATGACGCGCATGGAGACGTCGTCGTCCGCCTGCGATCCGCCGTACGCCTTTCCGGCGATCGCGCTCGCCTTGTCGACCAGCACGCGCAGGCCATCCGTGTCGTAGTTCGAGGTGACGCCTTGAAGAACGCAGGCCATCCGTTCGAGGCCGGCGCCCGTGTCGACGCACGGCTTGGGCAACGGCGTCAGGCGGGCGCTCCCGTCGGCGGCGATCGCCCGTTCGAACTGCATGAATACGACGTTCCAGATCTCCATCCACCCGAGACCGCCGGGCGACGGTTCCTCGCCGAACGTGCCGTACGGGACGTCGCCGCTCACGTCGCCGTTGAACCAGTGGATCTCGGTGCACGGACCACAAGGGCCCGTCTCGCCCATCTGCCAGAAGTTGTCCTTGCTCCCGAGGCCGATGATGCGGTCGTCGCCGAACCCGGTCACCTTGCGCCAGATGGCGCGCGCGTCGTCGTCGGGGCCGAGCCCGCCCTCGCCCCCGAAGACGGTGATGATCATCCGGCGCGGGTCGAGGTCGAAGTCCTTCGTGAGCAGACTCCACGCGAACTGGATGGCCTCTTCCTTGAAGTAGTCGCCGAACGAGAAGTTGCCGAGCATCTCGAAGAACGTGTGGTGTCGCGCGGTGACGCCCACGTTTTCGAGGTCGTTGTGCTTGCCGGAGATGCGGATGCACTTCTGGCTCGAGGTCGCGCGGGAGTACGGGCGCGTCTCCTTGCCGACGAAGACGTCTTTGAACTGCACCATCCCCGCGTTGGCGAACATGAGGGTCGGATCGTTCTGCGGGACGAGGGGCGAACTCGGGACGACCGTGTGCCCGTTGTTCTCGAAAAAGCGGAGGAACGCGCGGCGAACCTCGGCGGACGTGCTGCGTGTCATCTCGCCGAGCTCATAGCACGGTCGCCCCGCGGGGCGGCCTCGAGGGCGGGCTCAACGCGCGGCCACGAGGAGGCCTTGCTCGGCGCCCCGGAGGGCGCTCTGGACGGCGGCCGAGACCGCGTCGTCCTGGAGCTGGCGGCGCGACTCGTCGGTGAGGGCGGCGCCTGGCCCGAAGGTGGTGGCGGCGCCCGACAGCGTCCCCTTGAGGTTCTGGTCCCGCCGCACGGTGAACTCGACGCGAGCCTGCACTTGCGCGCCCCCCGCGACGCGCGACTCGGTCACCCGCGTCACGTTGCCGTCGAGCGTGATGACCGGGATGCGCCGCGCGGCGGCCTGCCGGAGCAGCGGACCGTCGTGATCGACGACGACCGTGCCGTGAAGCGCGGCGGCGTAGAGGCGGGATGCCCGGCTCAAGACGCGCCGCACCTCGTCGCCCCCGACGCTGGTGCGGTTGCGCATCGTGCCCAGGGTCACGACGTAGTGGACGTCGGACGTGAGGGCCTGCGTCGGGGCCGGCGCCGTGTCCGGGTCTTCGAGATCCCCGTCGTCCGCTCTCCGCAGCACCGTGAGCGACAGGCGGAGCTGCGCCGCGACGCTCGCCGAAGACTCGACCGCGAGACGACGCTCCAGCGCTGGAATGGCCGCGGAGTCCTTCAACGAGGCGAGGGCCGTGGCGGCTGCCACGCGCACGGCCGGGTGGGCATCGCCGAGCGCCTGTTCGAGGGCCTCGCGCGTCCCGTCCGGAGCCTCCGACCCGCTTCGACCGAGGGCCAGCGCCGCGTTGACTCGCACTCGGAAGTCGGTCGACTCCGTGAGCGCGTGCAGGATCGATTCGGCGTCGGCGCGGGCCGTTCCCGGCGCGGCTCCCAGAACGGCCAAAAACGCCGCGAAGGCCCCCGCACGACCCATTCGACCAACCCAGCCCCCTCGACCCTGCGCGCCCTGGGCGATCGCGGCGGGCCGACAGAGACTCACTCCATAAGTTACACCGCGACGGGCGCCGAGGCTCAAGGGGCGGCCACGGGATTGCTCCGGAAGTGTGAGCTCGAAGACCACCTGCGTGAGCGCGAAGGCCACCTGGCGAGTGTGCTCGAGCGATGGTCGGAGGACGTCTTGGGGGGCCCAGCAGGAACGTCATGGCTCTTCGCACCGGCGAGCATTGCCGCCGCGGTCTTTCCCAAATACCGTGTGTAGGTGCAGGGGTGATTTGCTGTACCCGCCGTCCAATGCCAACCGACGAATCCGATCTCGAACGATTGCGCCTGGAACGCGACCTCTACAAGGACTTGCTCGAGCTCAGCGACCGCGACGATCCAGGACCCTTCCTCGAAGCGGCGCTCGGACTCTTGGTGCGGCTCCTCGGCGCCGACCAGGGGTATCTCGAGGTCTTCGACTCGAACGACGGGCCGTCCTGGTCGCGAGCCGCCGGGTTCTCTCCCGACGAGGTTGAACGCGTCCGCACGATCGTCTCCCGCGGGATCATCGCCGAGGCGCTCGCCCAGGGCGACGTCATCGTCTGCCCCTCGGCGCTGCTCGACCCGAGGTTCAAGGACAGGCCGAGCGTTCAAGCCTCCAAGATCGAGGCGGTTCTCTGCACGCCCATCATCCGGCAAGCCCCCGTCGGCGTGCTCTACGTGCAGTGTCAACGGACCGCGGGCACGTTCACCGAAACGGAGGTGGGCCTCGCGCGCACGATGGCGCGGCATCTGGGGCCCCTCGTCGAGTCCCTTTTCCTGCGATCGCGTCGCAAGGAGAACGATCACGTCGCTCCGTACCGGGCGCGGCTGCGGATCGAGGATCTTGTCGGCCGGAGCGCGGCGCTGGCGGCGGTCCTGCGCGAGGTCGAGGTCGCAGCCCCGCTCGATGTCGCCGTTCTGATCACGGGCGAGACGGGGACGGGCAAGACGCAGCTCGCCCACTTGATCCACGAGAACGGGCCCCGACAAGGACGTCCTTTCGTCGAGCTGAACTGCGCAACCCTTCAGGACACGCTGGTCGAGAGCGAGCTCTTCGGAGCCATGCAGGGCGCGCACTCGACGGCAACGAAGCGCCGCGAGGGACGTGTGAGCGCGGCCCAAGGCGGCACCTTCTTCTTCGACGAGATCGGCGAGCTGTCGGCGGCCGCGCAATCCAAGCTCCTGCAGTTCCTGGAGGCCAAGGAGTACACCCCCCTCGGAGCCTCGGCCGCCCGGTCCGCCAACGTGCGCATCATCGCGGCGACCAACGTCGACCTCGAGCAGGCCGTCCGCGAGCGGCGGTTCCGGCAGGACCTGTTCTTTCGTCTGCGGGTGCTCAGCATTCGGATGCCGAGCCTGGCGGAGCGTCGAGAGGACGTCGTTCTCCTCGCGGAGTCGCTTTGCGCGAACGCGCAACGTTCGCACAAGCTCCCCGCGTTGCCGCTGTCGCCCGGAGCGCTCCGCGCCATCGACGCGTTCGAATGGCGCGGCAACGTCCGGGAACTGGCGAACGTCCTGCAGACGGCGGCGATCTACGCGGCCGCGGAGGGCGCCTCGGCCGTCGAGGCGTCCCACGTCTTTCGCGACGTGCGCGATTCGAATGTTCCGGCAGGCGCCGCCGGCCCCACCTTCCGCGAGCAGACCCGCCAGTTTCAGGTAGGCATCGTCCGCAGGGCCCTCGAGGCGTCGGATTGGAATGTGACAGCCACCGCACGCTCGCTCGATCTCACCCGGGCGCACCTCCACAATTTGATCAACGCCTTCGGTCTGCGGCGCGGCTCGCACTCGTCCTAAAGCGTACGCGGGCGTCCAATCCATACGAGCACCGTCCAATTTTTTGGACGCCTGGAACCAGGCCACCCGAGCAATTCAAGCAGGTTAGCCGTCGCGACAGCTTGGATCGGAGCCTGCTTAGCAGGGCAGGTATGGCGCTCACCTCCCCGAACCCATTCGGCCCTCGTCCAGTCCTCGCCGCCCCCCAGGGAGACTTCGCACCCGACCCGCTCTGGGAGGTCGCAAAGACTGCCGACGCCCGCGCGCCCGACGCGACCCGGACGGATCCATCACAACTCTGGAGCGATCTCGCGGCAGGCTATGTCCGCCCGCATAGCGAGCGTCTAGGCCCCACGCGGAGTTACGTCATCCTCAGCGCCGTCCCTCCTCGCTCGAGTGGAATCCGCTGCCCGCTCACCGAAGCCGAGGCCACGGTGCTGCTGCGGGTCCTCTGCGGCGACCAGCAGAAGGTGATCTCCACCGAGCTTCGTATCGCGCACTCGACCGCCTCCAAGCGATGCGCGCAGGCCATCGAGAAGCTCGACTTGACGGCGCGATCGGTTCCGCTGCCGGTGGTCGTGGCGGCGCAGAGCGCGGCGGGGGTCGTCTCGAACGCCAGGGTCAGGCACGCTCCCTTCGCGTACGAAGGCGCCGAGTACATGGTCGCCAGCATCCGGCGACCGCTCGTGCACGGCCGTTCGCCGCTGACGGTCTCCGAGCAGTCGATCGCGCAGCTGCTCGTCGAGGGCCTGTCGCGCTGGGAGATCGCCAAGATGCGGGCCACCTCCGTGCAGACGGTGTCGTGCCAGCTGCGATCCATCTTCGCGAAGTTCCAGGCCACGGGTCGATACGGACTGACGCGGCGGGCGACTGAGCTCGGTTGGTTCGACGGGGACTGACTTGCGAGGACGCGCGCCGGCGAATATGCACCCCGTTGAGGGTGGCCAGCCATGCGGGAGCACGAAGAGGGGCAGGGCCACCCGGTCCCAGACCTCTCGCCCGCGCAGGAGCGCGTCGACGCGACCGCGGCGCCAACGGCTGATCGTCCTCTGGTCGTCCAGGACGGTCGGATCCTGGCCTATCGGCTGCTCGACGTGGCCGACGAGATCGACCTCGTCGCCGCGCAGCGGCTCGCGCCGGCTCCAGGGACGCGTCGAGGCGCGCTGAGCAACGAGGGCGCCCGGTCGCTCGTCATCGCGGCGCCGCCACTGGAGCTCGCGCTCGAGCCGCCCGTCACGGTGGTCCGGCTCGCGCATGGCACGATGACGGCCTCGGTATCGGCGCGCGTATTCGCCTACGGCGCGGTCTCCATCGCCTTCGAGTTTCCGATCCGCGACGGAAGCGACATCGCGTCGCTCGCCCCGATGTGCGACGAGATCTACGAGTCGCCGGAGCTCGATCGGATCGCGCGCGAGCTCGTGCAGCCCTTGCTCGACCGGCTGGCTCCCGCCATCGGCGGCCGCCACCACTGGGAGGGGATCGAGACGTACACCATCGTCTACGTCCAGCGGTTCCGAGGCGACCCGACGGCGACCCAGGTGCTCGCATCGCCCTCGCTGGCGAGCCTCGTCATCGGTGAGCCTCCGAGCCGCCGGCTCTCGGCGCGCCAGCGGCGCGACGTCCTCGAGCACAGTCACAGCTACTTCGAGGACGACCTCGTCGTCGTCGATTGGGACAGCGCCTTCGTCCTCGAGCCGTCCGGCAGCCGCGACATCCCGGACATCCTGGAGCTGGCCTCGTCGCAGCTCCTCGAGCTTCGCTACTACGACGACCTCTTCGACGCCGAGCTGGCGCGCGTGTACCGGGAGCTCGAGCAAGTGCACCGGCGCCGCTTCTTCCAGGCGCTCAGCAATCCATGGCTCGAGCTCGGGAGGGGGGTGGTGCGCCGCCTCGTGGAGCTGACGGAGTTCGCGGAGCGCGTGGACAATGCGCTGAAGGTCGTCGGGGACTTTTACCTCGCGCGCGTTTACGAGAGCGCGGTCCGGCGGTTCCGGATTCGGGCGTGGCAGGCGAGTATTGATGCGAAACAAGCGTTGCTTGCGCAGGCGTACGGCCTGGTCCGGGGCGAGGTCGATGCGCGGCGCAGCGTGGTGCTCGAGCTTGTCGTCATCGTGCTCATCGTCGTCGAGGTCGTGCTCGCGCTCACGCGATCGTAAGCGGCGCTGCTGTGCGGAGCATGGCGGGGCGCAGCACGAGGCGAGG
>Ga0302325_10003662_pt1 | contig 36043 bp, 24 predicted proteins | sample Palsa_T0_2_FD_201948 | JGI IMG/M metagenome (GOLD analysis project Ga0302325, IMG submission 201948) | Peat permafrost microbial communities from Stordalen Mire near Abisko, Sweden - Palsa_T0_2 | ecosystem: Environmental > Terrestrial > Soil > Palsa > Peat permafrost | place: Sweden: Abisko...
GGTCTACCGCAGCCTGAGTACGCCGGCGAGGAATCAGAATCCGCACGTTCACCGACGTCTCTTGGCCGGGATAAATCATCTCTTCGCGCGGACCATCCGGCTCATAACCCATATGCACAGCCTTGATGGTGTGAGAGCCTGGAGCCAGTCCCGGGAGACGAAGCGCGGCGGATTTGTTCACAATGCCCGCCTTGTTTCCGTCCAGCCAGAACTCCGTATTGTCCATGTTGCTTTGTATGATCAGGGTTCCGTAGTTCACGCCTGCCTGAGTTGTTGTTTTTACACGATCTGGATTGAAGGCCAACAACATATTTGGATCAAAGCTGCCCCGCTCGGAGGTTGGATTTTGCCGCGAGCCCGTAGCTTGGCGCACATTGGTGTGGACATATTCGGCAAGCTCATCGGCAGTGACGACGCCATCCCCGTTGGCATCTGCAGCGCCTTGGAGGCCCTGCACTACATAGTAGGTAAAGATCCCGTGGCCGCCGCCCCACTCCGCGCTTTCGAAGCTCTGTTCACGATCGCGGCTGGCAGTCAGCGAGAAGATTGATTGATGCACGTCGAGGAGAAGCTGATTGAGCTGCTTTGGATCAGTTTCTGGAGTGATAGCTCCGCTGTGGCATGCGTCGGTGAGCAGAACCTTCCATTTGCCTTTGATCTTGGTGCCGACCAGCTGACCCAGTGTTTCCATCGGTATCGCCGTGGCGGCAATGTTGTGCAGGTCAATATCGTACGGGGCAAGATAACCCTTGCCACCGGAGATGAATCCATGGCCTGCAAAATAAATCAGTACGCGATCGTCTGGCGCCGTCACAGAGGGCAGCCATGTGTCCATTTCATGCAATACGTTCGCCAGCGTGGCCTGCGAGTTTGTGAGCATGTGGACATGGCTTGCAGGAAACTCGCCTCCTTGTTCGCTGATCAGCGTCGTGTAGATCGATTGCGCATCGCGGCCCGGATAATGCAGCTGAGCCGTTGCGGGCAGATTTTCGTAATCTGAAATCCCGACTACCAGAGCATAACTTTGCGGCACCGCCCCCGGGACGATGGGCTTTGCATTGTCGCCGGGATGAACTGGTTTCAAATCGCGTGAGGTATCCGGGGGACTTTGCGGAGCCGTCGGGGCTGGAGGCGTCTGTGCATGCAACACGGAAGAAATCATCAGGACTGCCGTGGTCCATAGGATCAATACGCCCCATACGAACCCTTGAGCGCGTGGACCTGGAATGCGATGCATCGTTGACCTCCCTTCGAGTTACTGCAGATGTGCAAGGCGAAATGTGTAGATGAGAGGCAGCTTCGCGGAAGGGGCAGGTTTCACGGTAACTCCATCACCGTCGTCGGTAAGGATAATATCTCTCGCCGCAGACTTGGCGAACGGAACGAGTTCGCGCGGCACCGGCGCATTTGGGGGTAAAGGAGCAGCACCGGCGGAGGAATCAATGCACTCGCCCCTGACCCTAAATATTTCATCATTGCAACGGGGTAGCAAGTTTGGCGGCAGTGTGCTCTCCGGAGATTCATGCGCCTCTGGTACAGCGGCTGGAGGAATCAGAACGGGAGTCGAGCTAACAAGAAGGTAGATCGTATCGAATCCCGAGGGACCGGATACCTCAAACCAGCCGTCGCCCATGGCCGGCACCACCATGGTTTGATCGGGCTCGATCCGGTTCTGGGGATCCTTTCCACTCGAAACGGGAAACAGGGTCGTGGTCTGTCCGGTGGTTCCCTTGTCGACAACATAAAGATAGCCGGCAATGCGGCTGGTCAGACGAAAGCGCAGAATATTTCCGTTGTGAAATACGGTATTTTGAGGAACAGTCTTTGATTCGTCCCCATTTTTCTGCTCCAAACGGATGGACATCAGCCCCGCTGGGTTGTTGCTCTGTGATTGGACGTACGGCGCTGGACCCACAGAAAGCATTGCAAATAACGTGGCAATCGAGGCGTATCGCCTAAATCGTGAGCGTGCCTGCGAGGTCGGATTCATTGGATATTTCTCAAGAGTACATCCCTGCCATTAATGAGAATGAAAATGCAGCGGAATACGAATGCCTGACCTCACAGTAGGATTGGGAGGACCCACAGTTGGCGGCTGTGCAGTGATGGTCGTAGAGTTGCCTCACTGCGTTACAAGGATAGCCGCCACTGAGCCCGCGACAGCGGCCGCTGCAACCACGATCAAGACCGTCTTCAAAGAAGCGGCATGAGCCGCATGATTTGTCATGGAAGACTGGCCGGAGATGTTCTGCTGATGGATATCTGTCTCGCTGGTCGATCCGTTGAACGTCACGCGTACATGAATGTTATACGAGCCAGATACGCTATTAGGACGCAAACCATGGGCAACGGCGCGGCCGGCGCTATCCGTTACCGTTGAAAACGTCTGAGCGCCTTCAGCGAAGGCTCCGCCGGGGCCCGAGCTTGGCAGTGCAAACAGCACGGCCGCTCCAGCGATCGGCTTGTGGTTCTCATCCTCTACCTGGACGATGGGCTCGCGCGCAGTGCGCTGGCGAATGTCGTTCAGCGCGCCTTCTCCGTCGAGAATTGTAATCACCAAGGCAGGTGCAGGATTCGTCGCCTGTGCGTGCGCGACCGGGCCACACAATGCAATCAGTTGGCCCAACGCAGCGACCATCGCGATTCTTGTCATCGCCTTCCCAGAAACCATTTGACTCTCCTATGCACGTTATTGTGCGGTGCCCGGCGGTGAGGCGCCCTGCGAATTCGTCAGTGTCACGGTTACGCTTCCAACATCGGTCGCATCCGAGCTGAGCGTGAAAGGCTGCGTATAGAGGAACGTCGTTCCGAAGTTGTCGGAACTCGTCGACTGATACCAGTTCGTAAACGCCGCCGTAAGATCGACGGTCAGGTCGGTTGTTTTCAAGCTTGCTCCAGCAGCCGCCGTGAAATGGAAAGTCGCCTGAGTCATATCCCGCGTCGACGACAAACCAAGAACCGCAACAGTAAGAGTATCGCCGCTCCGGTCAAGCGTTACGGAATTGATCACCGGCGGCGCCGCCGGTACGGAGACAGTGACAGGAACCAGGGTTGCCGGTGTAATATCCACGCCGCCCGCCGTGAGGGTGATGGTCAGCGTAATGGTTCCTGCCGTGGACCCGGTCGCAAAATCGATCGCCGGAATCGCGGTCGTGCTGTTGGCCGGAATCTGAATCACGTCGGTTGTCGTGTTGTTGGGGAAAAGCACTGCTGGATCTGTGACGGTGTTGGGGGGGCTTGGCGCAAATTCCAATGTCAGCGTCGCAGTAATCGGTGCGGGGTAGGGGCTAACCGTAAGAGTCACGGAATCATCCTGGCCCGCTTCCACAGTGGCTTGAGCGCTTGCCGATGCTGTTGCAGCACTGGCGGTCACGGTAAAGGTCTGCGATCCGGTAACAGCAATCTTGTTGGGATCGACGACCGTAATTGTGCTGGTGCCCGTAGTAGTTAACAACGATGCAGGAACGATCGCGGTCAATTGATTGAGACTTACCCACGTCGTGCTCAGCGCCGTACCATTCCACTCCACCGCAGCCCCTTGCACCAGACCCTGACCACTGACCGTGATGGTTGTGGCCGCATCACCTAGTTGGCCGCTGGAGGGAGAGATGCCGGTCAACGTCGGAGCAGTCACGGTAATCGTCTGCTTCGCCGTGGCTCCGATGTAGTCGACTGCGTCTGTGGGTACAAACGTCGCGCTTACCGCCGTTGTCCCGGGAAGCAACACAGTCCCGGCTGCTGGCGCATAGGTGATTACGCCGGCAACGCTGGACGTGGCATTCAGCTGGGCAGCGCTCAGCGGAGTTCCATACTCGATCGCAGCCGGCTGCGCCCACGTCAAGGTGGATGGCCTCTGAGTGACCGTAATGGTCCGCGTCGCTGTAGCTCCGGCGTAGTCAAATGCGTCCGTGGGTACGAACGTCGCGGTCACGGTGGTGACGCCCGCATGGAGAACGGTGCCGGCTGCAAGGGAATAGGCGATTGTGCCTGCGACACTTGCCGCGGCATCCAGCTGGGTTCCGCTAAGAGCAGTTCCATACTCGATCGCAGCCGGCTGAGCCCACGTCAGGCTGGATGGCGTCTGCGTTACAGTGACTGGAACTCCTGTGGATGTGCTGGTATTAAAGTTGTTATCCGCGGGAAATTCTGCGGTAAGAGTGTCCGCGCCAGCCGGCAGCGTTTGTGCGGCCGTGACCAGCGTTGCCTGCGAGGAAGCCGAGCTCAGAAATTCCGATGCTCCCGATATCGCTGACTCGCCCACCCCATAATGGGTAAGCTCCGTGATGTCTGCCAGACCGTCGCCGTTGAAGTCGCCAATCGCGGTTAGCGAGTAACCGGAGCCTGAGGTGAAGGGAACCGCGGAGCTGAAGTGACCGGTCTTGTCATTGAGCAGAACAAACAGCGCGCCAGCTTCGGTTGCGGCAAGAATGTCCGGATAACCGTCATTGTTGAAATCCGCGACAGACACCGAGGCTAGTTCTTCGTCGATGGCAACTGTGGAGGAACTCGTCAGGTTGCCCTTGCCGTCGCCAAACAATACCTGTACCGAGCCGGACTGTGTCGATGGAACGAGGTTCGCCACCACCACGTCCGTCATTCCGTTGGCGCGGAAGTCCGCGGTCGCGATCGAACTTGGCTCATATCCGACATTGAACAAGACTGGGGCTGCAAAGCTGATCGTGCCATTGTTGATACCCTGATTGAGATAGAGGGCCACATATCCCACCGTACCTGTAGACGGGAAGCCGGCCACAGCAATATCCGGGCGCCCGCTCGACGTGAAATGGCCTGACGCAATACCTGTCGATTGAAAGGTTTCGTATGTTGAGGTTGGTGTCATCGCAGGGGCTGTCACATAAGTCGTAAAGGCCCCGGGAGCGCCAGCGCCTGTGTTGACAGCCACGCCTACTTGCCCTGAGCCGTATCCAGTCGCTGCGTAGGCTACATCGTCATAGCCATCGCCGTTGAAATCATCGATGGTTATTACCTCTGTGGGGTTGCTGCATTCGCAGGTTATGCCTGATTCGTCGGGAGAGATTACGCTAGTAGCTGGATCGAAAGTGCCGTCAGCCTTGCCGGGCAGAACATAGTATTCATTTCCATAGCTCGAATCATCACTTGTGTTGAAGCCATGAATCAGCACATCGAGAATGCCATCATGATTGAAGTCTCCGACAGCAAAAGCGTCCACTCCGGGGTAAGTGCCCGTGATGTTGCTGTTCGTTAATTGATAGGACGTCGAAGTTTGAAAGAGATTGGCGCCTTGGCCGGAGTAGATTGTGAGCTGAGGATAACTGATCCCAGTGGTGGGATTCGGTGTGTTGTAGTCCAATACGCCCAGGATTGAATATTTTGAGATGCTGGACGGAAGAGTGAAGAGACCGTACGGGTCATTGCCAAAACTGCCGCCGATCGGAGGCGCGGAAAAGTTTTGAGTTGCCGGGATCGCCTTGAGTGGTGCCGTTCCCAGCGAGTGCGTAGTGTTGTTGAAGAACTGCACGCTCCCGCTGGGCATTCCGCCAGTTTCCTTGGAGGGCGCCACTGTTGCATTAAGCGTGAGACTGCCCGGCAGCTGAAGCGTTGTGCTGTTGCTCTGGAGCGTTGTAAAGCTGTTTGCCTTCTGTGTCTGCGCCCGGCCGGCCGGCGAAGGCAACAGGAGTAGCAGTGGGATGCATCGGAGCCATGCGTCTCTCATCGACTTCCCCCGTGCGCGACAGTAGTGCCCTGGGCAGCGGTCTGATCTGTCGGAATGAACAGCACCCGCGGCACTGAGCTATTTCCATCGAAGGCCCAGACGATTGCCGAGCCAGGATCATTCAGTCGAAACGCGAAGTTTCCCGCGAGTGGTTCAAGTTTCGTGGGTGAACAATGACAGATCGTAGTAACGGGAGCCGATTTGCCGGACAGATCGAGACGAAGGACGCTTGAACCATTGCTGTTCGCAACGGCGGCCAGTTGACCATCCGCAGAAACCGCGACCGCCACAGGCTGCGAAACTCCATCTGCTGCGGCTGCCAACGGCGTAAGGCTTATGTTGGTCGTAAGATGCGACGCCTCGACGACAGTGTTCGCGGCGGCGTCCGCGAGAAGTGCTGCATCCGCACCAGGCAGAAATGCCATCCCTCCAAACTTGGATAGAACACTAACCGCCTGAAAAGCGCTCGTTCCGCTGGCCAACAACTCAATGGATGAAGCTCCATTCGCCGCGGGAACGGCGATAAGAATCGAGCCCGAGTCTGCGATGGCTGCCACAGAATTGCCAGCGGGCAAACTCACTGAAGTCGCGGTTGGAGTGGAAAGCAGCCCCTGTACCAACAGAGCAGCCGGACTGCCAGGCGAATAGACAAGAGACGTTGCGCATGAGGGACTGAATACGATGGACGCCTTGGGCACGCCACTGCCGGAAATTTCAATGGGCTCTCCCTGCGGCAGAACCACGGAAAATACCGAGCCGGAAGACGCGGTGAGCAAAGCGATGTTCTTTCGGTTGCAGGCCGCTCCTCCGCTGTACGATCCATCGCTGATTGTAGGTGGGCCTTGATGCGCCGCTCCCACAACTCCGTAGACCGCACGCAGGCCGTTATGGCCTGCATCCCACCAAGCCCCAAGCAGCGGACCGGATGCAGCGTGGCTGCTAGCTGCCACCGGTGCGCCTCCGGGAAGATTGGAGCTTGACGTCCGGGTGGATCCGCAGGCTGTCAGATGAATGATTGCAGCTGCGAATACTATGGCCCGAAGCACACGGTAAGTCTTTTGCCTCATGCGACAGCCTCGTATTCAAATTTTCCGCTTGGGGGAGCGGCGAAAACATCAGAGGCCCCGATGGTTACCCATGATCTCGACCTTGTCAAACAAAAAATGACATGCGCCGAGCGCTGAGCCATCATCGCGCCTTGACAGCGTTGCCTATAATCGATGCGATGGCATCAGGATCAGGCCGTAAATCATCACGATTGCCGCGCAACTCTCGCAGGATCAAGATCGCGGCCAACGCCGAAGTCGACACCGCAATTCAAAATAGTCTTAAATCGAACATATGGATGCGATGGAAGATCATTGCAGCCGCATCGTCGATCGCGATATTGACTGCATTGGTCTGGTACCCGGCTCTTCACTTTGGGTTCGTGTATGATGACCATCTTCAGATCGAGTCAAATAGACAGCTTCAGTCTTGGAGTGGCCTGAGACAGGCGCTCCACCAACCCCTCTGGACCCAGCTGGGTCCAGAGAAAGCTTCCCCATACTACAGGCCGCTATTCGTGCTCGTGCTCTTTATGCAGCACAGTCTTTTTGGGCTGAATCCCCTTCTGTGGCACCTGGTCAGCATCGGATTGCATATTCTTGTTGCGCTGGCTCTTTTTCTATTTCTATTCCTGCAGTTCGACCGGCTGTTGCCAGCATGGATCGGAGCGTGCATCTTTGCTTGTTCTCCGCTGGCAACAGAAGTAGTCTGCTGGATCTCGGCGTGTAGTGAGTCTCTTTACACCCTTCTCTTTCTTTGCGCTCTGTGCTGCCTCGCGTTAAGTCGTCGAGTTCAGACTACAAGCATCACGCTCGCCCTTCGCCTATTTTCTGCGTGTGCACTTGCACTGGCAGCATTTGCTAAAGAAACAGCGATCATTGCCGTGATCCTGGTACTCGCGTATGAGTATTTTTTCCTCGTTGGCAAACCGCGTTTGAAAATGATTCTGGTCTATACGCCACTCATGCTCCCGTTGGGCGTTTATCTGTGGATTCATCCGCCGATACGTCACACCGATACCCGAACAATAAGCCACGCACTTTCTACCACTCCTAACCTCTGGTTGCTCGCATTCCAAAAACTTGTCTGGCCTATGCCAGTCAGTGAATTCTACGATCTATGGATCGATCAGGCACATTCGCTCACATCGTTGGCCTTGCACATATGTTTGCTGATTTGCATCTTAGTCGCAACCTTGTGGCTCGGATTGCGTTCAAAGTTTACTGCCTGGACGCTTGCGGTCGTTGTCTTCCCCCTAGTTGTTGTTGCAGCCGGCAGCTTCTTCCTTCGCGATTACGATCTGTTCCATGATCGATATCTCTATTTGTCTGCTACCGGAGCAGCCATGTTGATTGCAGTCCTGATTGACAGAACTGGAGCCCGTCCGCAGTTGCGCCTTATCACAGCGGCAATCGTTGCCTTTGTCCTCTGCTTTGAGGTCTGGCAATCGCGTATCGCGGCGCAACAGTTCCGGGACGACGCGTCGCTCTTCTCGCATGCAGTCGAGATCGCACCCAACAATATTGTCGCATTGCAACTGTTGGCAGAGACTGCGATTGGACAGCGCGACTGTCCCTCTGCGATCAAAGCATATCAACGAGCACAACTATTGCGTCCAGACCTGTGGGAGACTTCATTCTTCCTGGGAATCGGCTACTTGCGTTGCGGCAAGTCTGTGCAAGCGGGTTATGCTTTCGGCCATGCCGCGATAGTTCCAAGCGCCACCACGGAGGAAGCAGCGCTGGCCTGGTATGAATTGGGCCGGATAAATCTAGCACAACAGGATGTCGTCGGTGCTTTGACTGCGCTGCATAAAGCCGCTTCTCTCGACCCCGATTCGCGCAAGATTCAAATACTTTTGACGCAGATTCCCTCAGAGCAACAGCATCGATAAGCCAGAACTTCACCTGCATCGTGAATCAGGCTTGTGAGCTCATCCATCTTACTTCGAGTCTAGCCCTTGAACTGATTTTTCCCATTTCGCGAAGGTGGTCACACTCAGAAGAAGTATGACCGGTATCCACTAAAGTACTTCCAAGTGATGGGTTTGTCTGGAGCGCGAGGAGAGAGCCGATTCCTTCCGCCATTACAGTAATGAGTCGGTGTCGATCGTAGACATCCACGGAGTGCCACCGTAGCGCCGGTTAGCGCGCTTCGCTTAGAAGAGGTCGCCGGGTGATGACGACCACCTCGTGGCCGCTTCCAGAAATAGCGGATGCCAATTTCGATCAATGACTCCATTGGCACCGGCAACCAGTATCTTCAATTCCTCATCCTCCTTCTTGCTCAAATTTATTTTCCATCAGACACCGCCACAAGGTACTCCAGTATGGCATGGCGCCACAGTTATTCGCGAACACGGATAAGTGACTGAATTGGCAAAGAGTGGGTCGGACGATAAGACCATTATGGACATAGCAGGACACGGCTCGAAGCAGATGCTCAAGCACTCCAGGTACATTCGGATGGAAGCCAAGCGCAACGCGCTGGAGCCTGTGATGAAAAAACGGGCCGAGGCAAGCATCGAGGAAAACACTGAGGAAAATTCTATAGGTTTAGGGATCTCGCAAGCCTCCTAGATTCAACCAATCCGTTCTACAGGTAAAGGAAATCCGATACTCGGACACTCCGCTCAGCTCCTGCATGCAAGGACACTACGCCAAATACCGCTGAAATACTACGCCAAATAATTCTGAAAGTGACAGGCGTCACGATCCGCAGGGATGGAACCTGAGCCAATGGATTACATTTCGCGGCTCAAGCCCTTCAAGACATTGAGGACCGGCTTACGGCTATCGAGAAACGGCTGGATTCAGCAGGCGGAGCCCAGCCGCGCTGAGACCAATAGGGCCAGTTGGGTTAGTCAGAGTAATCAGTGCCGAGATTTCATATAGGACTCTTTTCGGCTTTCGATCAATAGCGATGTTACATAAGTAACCATAATTGATCATTCCGATACATCGTCCAGATTCGCCTGTTCGATACGCTCTGTCAGGCTATGTCAGATACAGGGTTGAGTTTGGATTCGAGGCCGACCAGTTCTCAGTATTCTCTCTCTCATTCAATCTATCGGAGGTACTATGAAGTCTTTCAGGAATCTCGCAGCCGTACTTATATCTGCAACGCTTTGCGTCGCTCCACTTGGGTTGCTTGCGCAGGCAACCGTCACTGAAATGAGCCAGCGACTATATACGTTGATGCAAAGACCGGCTCGGACGGAAATCCCGGTACCAGTTTGAAGCCCTTTCTAACTATTGGCGCGGCGTCCGTAGCCGCACTGAAGAACAAGTCAAGAACATTGGAACAAAGGTGCTTATCAACCCTGGAACTTACAGAGAAACGCTGAATGTCGGCTCGCCTTCCAATCAAACAGCCTCGGCAACAACGTTTCAGGCTGTGAAGTCAGGAACTGCCATCATATCGGGGTCGGACGTCCTGACGGGTTGGACCCAAGAGTCAAGCAACTCTTCGATCTTCGCGCACGCCTGGGATTATAACTTCAGAGCGTGCGCCATTCCTTTGGGGTGGCCTATTCAACTCCAGCCCATTATTCAGCGCACCGAAATGATATTCGTAAACGCCGTCCCTTTGACGCAGGTGCTTGCTTCCTCGCAGCTAGTCATGGGCACGTTCTATGTCGATGAAACTTCCAACCAGATACAAATCTGGCCAGTTACGGGGACCAACATGAGCACGGCGCTGGTCGAAACTTCGGTTCGTCCCAACACCCTTACCGGGTACAACCGCTCCAATATGGTCTTTCGCGGGCTTGTTTTTCAGCACGCACGATCCTGCATTGCCCGTCAACAAAATGGTCGATCTGGCTGGCTTCCTGAATGCAACCGGCCAGGGCTCTGAGTCTACCTTCGCGTCGTCGCCAGTTCCCGAAGCATGCACCGTTCCCTCGCAGTGTTTCGGTAAAGGATACAACCCTATGGAAAACACCGAGAATATGAAGAACTTCTTATCCCAGGTCGATTCAATCCAGAGCAGATTTCTAGAGAGCTTAATCACCGGCAAGCGCAATTCGATATTCAAGGAGGAGACGACGCCCAGCCCTGAATCCGAGGATGAAGCCCGTCAGGTTTACATCGATTCTCAACGCGGGACTTTCTAAATCAAAGTCTCTTTAATTGCTGCCAACAGTTCCGTGGGATGCACAGGTTTCGCTAACAAGGCAAAATCATGCCCCTCTTTATTGGCTTCCTTGTCGAAATGAGAGAGGGGCGCGGTAGTCCTAGTCTGTTTCTAGCGGAATCACGGGAATAGTTGCCTTGTATCCAGTCGAATCATTAACTGGCAAATCCGTCTTCTCTGTGTAAAACGTCCATCCATCTGCCCGTTCCTTCTGGGCCAGCCGCCCTTCACAACTGATTGTCCATGAACCACCCTTCGACCGTCCCTCAACCACCATGACGATTTCTCCCTCTTTGGTATTCAAGTTGTATTTCACAATTGCGTAATTGTCCTTTTCGTCGTCGTGCATGTAGTCCCCCTTTCCCAGTTTATCCCCAGGTCGGGATCAGCGTCCGCAAGCTGTGGGCCGTGGCGCTCGCTGATGACCGGCTGTTTTCATTCGGCGGTATCTGGGACTGGTGGAAGGACAAAGCTACTGGCGATACACTGGAGAGCTTCAGCATCGTTACAGTTGAGCCAAACGAAGTCCTAGAGCCCTTCCACAACCGTTGCCCTCTGATCATTGAGCCGAATGACTATGGGCGATGGCTCACGCCGTATGTCAAGGAAGACCCGTCCACCGTGCCTGTGGAACTGGTTCGCACCTATCAGGCTGAAGGCATGAGAGCGTGGAAGGTGAATCAGTTGAAGGGGAATGGGCCTGAACTGCTAGAGCCGTTGCTGTGACGATCTCAGGCCCATGACTGATAGCAGCCCGAAATGGACCCTCTCTCCACAGAGGACACACCGCACCGGAAATCTAAGTATCAACAAGTCGAGTAAATCCGAGACGCGCAACTGTGAAGGGCGCATGTGTCGGCTACCGCACGAGGAGCATCTCACTAAGTCACCATCCCTTGACAATTTCAGTGTACCCGCGTCCTACACGCCTGCCCGTGGACTTGCTGAAACCATCTGCGTGGTGATTCGTTTTGGCATAATTCCCGAAGATCAAACCTTGTAGACTACCCCTCATAGAGCTTCACCGGGCCTGCTTTCATAGTCCAGAAAGAGGTTCGCGATGAGCCAAGAGTCTGACGACGATCTGAACGATCCTTTAGATGATGAGATGGACGGTGCGATGCTTGCCGCAATGCAACTAGTCACGCACGTCAAGCAAATGCAATCGACAGACCTGGAGCTGCCCATCATGGATCAATCTTGCATGTGGATGGTGACCGTCAGGCGAATAGGCATTTGCGAATAGGAGAGCAATGTAGACCATACTTCCGCAACGCCATCTATGTACCGTGAGGGACTAGATGACGCTCTCCCCAAGCGTTTTCTCGTTAGAGCGCAGTGCCAATTTCGGCACGCCCTTCACAGTACCCGCAGCAGGGCACGCAATGTGTCTAGCCGGGAGCATTTTGCCCAATCCTTTTACAGACCGAAAACTGAAATGTATCTCGTGTAGTGAAGAATTTACCTTCACAGCCGAGGAGCAAAGCTTCTTCGAGAGTAAGAACTTCATCAATGATCCGAAACATTGTAAATAGTGCAAGGCTAAGAGCGCTGGCAAGAGGACACGTCCCGAGACTCAAACCGTTTGTGCTGAATGTGGGGTAGATACGACCGTACCGTTCCTTCCCCGCCAAGGGAGACCAGTTCTGTGCCGCGCCTGCTTCGTGCTCACCATCCCGCCCTCGCCTAGCGCCTTGTAGGGCCCGTGGTGGGCATCTCTGACCCATCCTGCATACCAGATGTGCTGTCGTGCCAGTGTGATCAGATTGTGCCCATCGACTATGCGATGGTCAGTTTTCCTGCAATGCTGTCGAATGCTGCGTTGATGCTGGTGGCTAGGTGGTCCATACCGGCGGTGCAGGCAAAGGCTATCAGAGCGATGAGCAGAGCGTACTCGACTAAATCCTGACCTTCTTCGTTCTTCAGGTTCATGATCGCAATCTGAAGCTTGGCGATGAGGTTCTCCACGTTGATTTTCTCCTGGAATGATTTGACTTTCCCAGAGTAGATCAACCGCTTAAACTTCAGCGTTCCCAAGACGGGTCATCCAAGGTGGCACTTTAGTCCGTCTTCATTGACCCGTCGGGACATCTCTGAGCGATGGCTAATCCGGTGCTGTCCCACGCTCCCGGCTTGGGGGTGTTGTCGTGTCCAAAACATGTTTACAAGAAGGCTGTCTGAGTTCTTGTGTGTCAAAAACCCTTTGTTCATGCGGTGATGAGCGTTGTTCCCTGTTTGACAAGTCGCGTCTGGTGGAGTACGGTTTGAACAGTAAGGCTGAGTAGTCGAGCATTTTAGAGGTTTAGGTTTTAGCAGCATCGTATCGCGCTAGTGGCAGCAGGGAAATCCGCAATACACCATCAACCCTCCCAAAGCATAAGCAAACAACGACTCCTGTCGTTTGCCTTCCTGTATGCGTAGAAAGCAGCCTAGCGATGAAAACTTCCCACATGTCCCTGGAGAGCGTGCCCAGCGCCGATCCTACACCTATAGATTTCGCTTTCGCCATGACCCTGCATGACCTATCGCACATGCTTTTCGATCATACGAACGCCAAAAACAAGCGACAGGCAGACAAGGCGTACAAGGCGATTGCAGCAGCCTTGAATGACCTTTCGGAAGCGGACCCGAAGGTAATGGCCAATCATTGCAGTATGGCCATTTTGGAGCACCTTTTTGAGAACGTGTGCGAGATGGCCCCTACGTCGTGGACGGCTGTTGATCCAATTCAGCACGAGCCGGGTTGCATCCATTATCAGCCGCCGACTCCGGAGGCCGGGAAGTGACCGCCCGCGTGGTTAGGAAACAGCCAGCCAGCATTATATTTCCTTTAGCCATTCCTTTTCATGTGCTTGCTCACGACTATCTGGACTCGTTTTTGAGGATGCTTTAGGGAAATTGGGCATAGCTGCCTCCCCCTGCGCCGGCCGACGGCGTCCGCGCTCCTGAAAAGTCCTATGCCGATCGACAGCCTTTCGCATATTTTCGCTTGCTTCGAGCGCCGCGAGCAGAGAGGCTGAGGACATCGGTAAAAGGAGATCCATGAGGAAGATTTCGCGACGCGACTTTACGGCGATGTGCAGTGGTGCGCTCGCCATGGGAGGCCTGGCGGCCTCGTGGCCTACCAGCGTGGCTGCCGCAGCTTTCGGTGCAGATGCCACAGACGACGAACTCACCGGCCTCACGCTCTCCGAGGTCTCGGCGCGCATTCGCAACCGTAGCGTCACCTCGACGCAGCTCACCAAGGCCTTGCTGGCGCGGATCGCCGTCTACGATCCGAAAACCAACGCCTACATCACCGTCATGACGGCCGAGGCGCTGAAGCAGGCTGCGCAACTGGATGAAGAGGCGAAAGCGGGCAAGTTCCGCAGCCCGCTGCACGGCATTCCCATCGCGCTGAAAGACAACATCGACACCGCCGGCACACGTACTACAGCGGCCAGCCCAATGTTTCGCACCCGCGTCCCGGCCGAAGATGCGGAAGTTGTCACCAGGCTCAAGGCCGCCGGAGCCGTCATTCTGGGCAAGCTGAACCTCCACGAGTTCGCCCTCGGCTGCACCGGCGACGTCTCCTACTTTGGCCCTTCGCGAAATCCATGGGATCTTTCGCTGGTGACCGGCGGCTCATCCGGAGGGTCAGGTGCGGCTGTCGCTGCAGACCTCTGCTACGCGGCGCTTGGCACCGACACGGGCGGCAGCATCCGCGTGCCGTCGTCCTGGTGCGGCATTGTGGGGATCAAGCCGACCACCGGGCTGGTCTCCATTCGCGGCATCATCCCGTGCGAGGCATCGCTGGATCACTGCGGCCCAATGGCCCACACCGTCGAAGACGTTGCTCTGATGCTCACGCAGCTGGCCGGCTACGACAACCAGGACGTCTTCAGCGTCCGACATGCGCCGGAAGACTACTCGAAACTCATGCGGCAGCCGGTCTCGGGCTTTAAACTCGGCGCGCCGGTTGAGTTCTACGATCACCTGGAGCCGGAGGTGGCGGAGATCGTCGCGGCCGCGACCGGGGTTCTCGCCAAACTCACCCAGGGCATCACATCGCGCGCCACCCTCCCCGATATACCCCAGGGCGACAACTTCTTCCTCGGCCTGGGCGATACCGCCGCCTATCACGAACCGCTCATCAAGCAATCCGGCTTGAACTACATGCCTCCGACAGTCATCGACATGAAAGAGATCACCGGGTCGGCGACCGCGGCCGACAGTTCCAACTCGCACAACCAGTTAGTGATGATTCGCCGCACCGTCGACGCCGCCTTTAAGGAAATCGACCTGGTCGTCGTTCCCACTACCACCAGCCTGCCCAAGCCAATCAAGGATTCGTTGAAAGTGGAAATGAGCGACCGAAAGCCGAAGAAAGCCTACGACTTTTTCGATCCTACCTCCGGCTGCACCAACACCGCGCCATTCGATGTCTACGGAATTCCAGCCTTGACGCTTCCCTGCGGATTCTCGAAGAGCGGCTTGCCGGTTGGCTTGATGATCGCAGGGCCGCACTTCGCCGAAGGCAAGGTGTTGGCTTTGGCCTACGCCTTTCAGCAGGCGACAGACTGGCACAAGCGAAAGCCCGCGCTCACACCCGAGACTCCGGCTCCGCCGATCGTCGAGGCGCTATAGCCTGCGGCGATTTGGACAGGCAGCGAGGCCGCGTTGGATGACGCAGCCTCACTCTGCGACGCAACGCTAACGAACTGCTGAGGATGACACGGAGGCCTTATTTATGAGTAGCATCACTCGACGCGAATTTGCATCGCTTTGCACCGGAACGCTGGCCATGGGAGGCCTGCTGGGCGCATTCCCTGGCGCGGCGCGCGCTGCCGGCACTCCGGAAGGCGGCTCAGCCGGTGAGGACCTGACCGCGCTTACACTCTCCGAAGCTTCGATGCGCATCCACAATCGCAGCGTGACGTCGACGCAGCTTACCCAGGCGCTGCTGGCGCGCATTGCCGTCTACAATCCCATGATCGATGCCTACATTACCGTCATGGCCGCGGAGGCGCTGAAGCAGGCAGCGCAACTCGATCAGGAAGCCAAGGCCGGCAAGTTCCGCAGCCCGCTGCATGGGATACCGATCTCGTTGAAAGATAATATCGACACCGCCGGCACGCGCACCACGGCGGCCAGTCCCATGTTCCGCACTCGCGTCCCAACAGAAGATGCGGAGGTCGTCACTAAGCTCAAGGCCGCTGGCGCCGTCATTCTCGGCAAGCTGAATCTCCACGAGTTCGCTCTCGGCTGCACCGGGGATGTCTCTTACTTTGGTCCGGCGCGCAATCCCTGGTCCCTCGAGCGCGTGACTGGCGGGTCGTCCGCCGGGTCAGGCGCGGCGGTGGTGGCTGACCTTTGCTATGGCGCGCTGGGAACGGACACAGGCGGCAGCATTCGCGTGCCATCGTCGTGGTGTGGCATCGTCGGCATCAAGCCGACCACCGGGCTGGTCTCGATTCGCGGCATCATCCCCTGCACAGCATCGCTCGATCATTGCGGTCCTATGGCGCGCACGGTCGAAGACGTGGCCCTGATGCTCACCCATATGACAGGCTACGACAACTCTGACATCTTCAGCGTGGATGGGCCGCGCGAGGATTACACCAAGTTGATGAAGCAACCTGTCTCCGGCTTTAAGCTCGGCGCCCCGGTCGAGTTCTATGACCATCTGGAGCCGGAGGTCGCGGCCACTGTGAGCGCTGCTACCGAGGTTCTCACCAAACTGACGCAGGGAGTTACGTCGCGCGCTACGCTACCGCAGCTGCCGCAGGGTAGCTTCTTCAGTACCCTGGGCGACACGGCAGCGTATCACCAGGCTTTGATCAAGGCGTCTGGCCCTGTCTACATGCCTCCTACGCAGGCGCGCATGGAGCAGCAGTTGGCGAAGATTCCGACTGCGGCGGAGAGCGCAGAGGCACACTCTGAGTTGGTCAGGATTCGCCGCACGGTCGACGCAGCGTTTGCAGACATTGATCTCGTAGTTGTACCAACGACGATCATGCTTCCGCCAAAGATCAATGATGCGCTCGCCGCGGAAATGGGCAATGTCAAAGAGAAACCAGCTTACGACTTCTTCAACCCGAGGTCGGGCTGCAGCAATACCGCACCCTTCGATGCCTACGGAGTTCCCGCGCTCACACTGCCTTGCGGCTTCTCCAAGAGCGGCTTGCCCATCGGCCTCATGATCGCCGGCCCGCATTTCTCCGAAGGCAAAGTACTCGCGCTCGCCTACGCCTTTCAACAAGCGACGGATTGGCACAAGCGCAAGCCGGAACTCACTCCAGGGATGACTGTTCCGCCGATTGTCGAAACCGTGGTCGACGCAACGAAGAAGTCGTAAAAGAGCAACCGTCGCCTGTCGTCTCCGCGATCGCTCCCGCCACTCCAAGCGGGAGCGGAGATCTGCGCAGCTATCAGCTCGTCGCGGTCTCATCAAGCCCGAAACAATAACGCCGGTAGCGATGCCCGCCCGTTGACAGTTATCGGATTTAAGAACACAAATCCTTCGATTTCGCAGGAATTTCGTATCTTTTCGCTTTTGCCGCCAGAGCGCTATCGATAAGGTCGCAGCAATACCCGTTACTCTGCTCGCTCATCCGCTCGAGCAATGGCCGAAACGCCACACGAAATTCATAGGCTTTATTCGAGCCACCAGCATGGGGATCGGCTTCTCAATCAAGCTATCGAGCACACCATCTTTCGCAAGCCGTCATTCGCAAATCTTCATTTATAGGAGGAATCCCGTTATGAAATTCAAGAACCATATCCTGACTGTTCTCATCCTGATTCTTGCCTCGTCGTGGAGTCTCGCCCAAACAGCGACCTCCTCGTTACGCGGAACCGTCACCGATCCGGGAGGATCGCTAGTTGTCGATGCGACTGTAACCCTGGAAAGCAAAGAGACCGGCTTCCACCAGGTGCATAAGACCGAGAAAGATGGAGGATACCAGTTTCAGCAGGTTCCGCCTGCAACGTATACGGTCACTATAGAAAGCCCTGGGTTCTCCACGGAAAGCTCTGTAATCCAACTGCTCGTCTCGCAGCCCGCGACTCTCAACGTGTCGTTGCGTCTTTCTTCCAGTGATACAACAGTCGAAGTGGACGCCGGCGCAGTCGAGGTCCTGAATACGACCAACGCCTCTGTGGGCAACGCGGTTGAAGAGAAGACTGTGGAGGCGCTGCCGATGGAAGGCCGCAACGTTCCTGATCTGCTCAGCCTGCAGCCGGGCGTGTTGTACCTGGGGCAGCAGGGACAGACGGCGATACAGCAGCAGAATAATAACGACAGCCGCAACGGAACGGTAGCCGGCTCTCGTTCTGACCAGGGCAACGTAACCCTCGACGGTATCGACAACAACAGTGTTTTTGGCTACGCCTTTACCGGTGTGCTCCGCTCTACCATCGACTCGGTGGAGGAGTTCAAGGTGACGACGACCAACAATGGCGCGGATAGCGGGCGCTCCTCGGGCGCGCAGGTCAACATTGTGACCAAGACCGGAACCAACACACTGCACGGCGCCTTGTACGAGTACAATCGCAACACCTCGACCTCAGCCAACGACTGGTTCAACAAAGAGGCTGAAGCGAGCGAAGGCCTGCCCAATAAGCCGGGCGCACTGATCCGTAATACCTTCGGCGCATTTCTCGGCGGCCCTATCGCAGTCGGTCCTATCAAGAAGGACAAGCTCTATTACTTCATCAACTTCGAGATGCAGCGGACAGCGGAGGCACAACAGGAGACGCTGATAGTGCCCAATGCTGCTTTCCGCGCGGGCTCCATTTCCTACTATTACAACAACACATCTGGAGGCCAGTCGGTCGAAAACCTCAGCCCTGCGCAGTTCGCATCGCTCGATCCGCATTGTACGGTCAACGGCACCTGCCCGTGGGGACCTGGAGACGATCCCAACATTCTCTCTGTCTTCCAGTCTTATCCTCTGCCCAACGGGTCGCTGGCCGGCGACGGCCTGAACACCGGTTCCTACACATGGGCCGCGCCCAACCCCATCAACCTGTGGACCAACATCGCCAAAGTTGACTATGCGATCTCGGACAAGCATCATCTTTTCGTACGCGCGGATCTACAGGACGATAGCGCTTCCGCCACACCGCAGTTCCCTGGCCAGGTGCCGAGCTACGTGGATCGCGACAACACCAAGGGCATCGCGGTTGGCGAAACCTGGACGATCAATCAGAACATCGTCAATAATGTCCGCTTCGGCTACACCAGGCAGGGGTATGCGCTCGGAGGCGCCTCAGCCGAGCCCTGGATTACCCTGGCCAGTGTCAGCAATCCGACGGCAGAGACGTATTCGACGATCAATCACGTTCCCAGCACCAATCTTCTCGATGACGTCAACTGGACGAAGGGAAAGCATAACATCCAGTTTGGCGTCGATTACCGGCTGATCCACGACTTGACCAACACCGATGCCTACTCGTTCGATAGCGGGTCTTCCTCCACGGGTGAGTACTTCGATTCACTCGCTAACACCGGCCAAGATCTCGATCCATCAGCCTATCCCGCACTCGGCTTTCCCGACGTCGCCACGAGTTTCAATAACTCGTACAGCTATGCGGCGATGAACCTGGCCGGCATCGTTGCCGGCACCACTTTGAACTACGTCTACAAAGTGAATCCGGGGCAGACCGGGACTCTCTTGTCGACCGGATCCTTTGTTGCGCGAGACTTCAAGGCCAATCAGTTCGAGTACTACATACAGGACACCCTTCGTCTGACGCCGAAGCTGACGATCACCTACGGCATCCGGCATTCCATCAACCAGACGCCTTACGAAGTCAACGGCCAGCAGGTTTCGCCGACGATCAGCATGGAAGGATGGTTCAAGAAGCGTGTAGCCGACGCAGCCACGGGCGTTGTTGATCAACCTGATTTCACTTTCGCCCCTTCCGGCAAGGCAAACAATGCCAAGTCGATGTTCGATATGGCCAAGTGGGACATCGCGCCTCGCTTCGGCATTGCGTATGCCCTCAACAACAAGACCTCGATCCGGGCCGGCTTTGGTGAGAACTTCGACAACTTCGGCATGCAGATCGCGCAGCAGTTGGCAACCCTCGGCTCCGCCGGCTTGCTGGGCTCCGAACAGACCCTCGCGGGTTGGTGCCCCACCTCAACGTGTCCACGGTTTACCGGGCTGAATAACATCCTGCTGACGCAATCCGGGCTGAGCAACCCTGCGAGCTCTATCACCTTTCCGTTTACGCCACCTCCCGGGGCTGAGGCATTCACGAACATAGTCGACGATGCTCTGAAAACTCCTCACTCTTCACAGCTTGATCTCTCTATTCAGCGCGAGCTCCCCGCCGCATGGACTGTAGAGGCCGACTACGTAGGACGATTTGGACGCCGCACCTTGCAGAACATGGACTTCGGTATGCCGCTCGATCTGGTCGATCCCGCGTCCGGGATGGACTACTTCGCCGCCGTCGATATGCTCGAGAATCAGCACTACCAGGGCGTTGCCACCGGAGCTGTCGCCAAGATCCCCTACTGGGAGAATCTGTTCCCCGATGCGGCCGGCCTTGGCGCGAACGGCAGCGGCACTCCTGGGAATACCGCCACGCAGAATATCTACAATCATTTCGCTACCAACCCGCTCAATGCCTCCTACGGCATCTACAGCATGGACGTGCTTTGCAATCCAGGCTGCGGCGGAGCACATAACCGTTACTTCGCCAGCCAGTACAGCAGCATGCAGACACAGGCCTCGATTGGAACCACGAACTACCAATCCGGCCAGCTCATCTTAAGGCATCCTAGCTCGCATGGCCTGCAGGCCGACTTCAGCTACACCTTCGCCAAGTCGATGGACCTTGGCTCCGATGCCGAACGCGCAGGCGGCGGTAGCTATAACCCAGGGTCTTTCACCGGTTACAACACCTTCAGCCAGATTCTCGATGCTTTCCACCCCAAGAAAAACTGGGCCGTCTCTGACTTTGATATTCGCCACCTCGTCACTGCGGACTGGGTCTACGAGCTTCCCTTCGGGCACGGAAGGCATTTCGGGTCGTCTTCCAATGGAATCATCGAAGGCATCATCGGCGGATGGCAGTTGACGGGGCTGGCCCGCATCACCAGCGGGCTGCCCTTCGGCGCCCAGGTTGGCGCGGGATGGGTCACCTCCTGGGACTACCAGAGCTTCCTCGTCAAGAAGGGGCCTGTACCCATGCATAAACACGTCATTCCCGGCGAGGGTCCTGAGGCGTTCGCAGATCCAGACGCTCTCTCGGCCTGCATCGAAGTAACTTCAAGCTGCCCTATCCGCTATGCCATCCCCGGCGAGACCGGAACCCGCAATGCTTTCCGCGGCGATGGTTTCTTCGGCGTAGACTCCGGCCTGAACAAGAGCTGGCACCTCTATGAGCGCTCCACGCTCAAGTTCGGCTGGGAGGTATTCAACGTGAGCAACACGCCGCGATTTGACACCAACCCCAACACCTCGCTGCAAAGCGTCTGGGGCAGTGGAGACTTCGGCGTCTACTCCAAAGTTCTGGGCAACCATCGCATCCAGCAGTTCTCGCTGCGCTTGGACTTCTAAACAACCTGCCGCCAAACCGAATCAACCCCATGTTCAGCGCAACTTTAAGGCGCGGAACATGGGGTTATTTTTTCGCGTCGTATTCGCGCGTCCAAACAGCTTGATCGGACCAAGTCATTTCGTTGCTCAAATGGAATTTTGCTGACAGGCAACTTTGCTAGGCCGGCCGGATTGGAGGAACCGGTGTGTCTGGTTTCAGCGGCGGGCGCCTCAAATCCCATTTGCATTCCTGTTCATAGGCACGCGCCAAAGCCAGTATCTTGCCCTCTGAAAAATGCGGCCCGGCGATCATCAGGCCGACAGGCATGCCATCGCGGCTGAAGCCGCATGGGATCGATATGGCAGGCAGGCCATAGATGTTGAACGGAGTGCAATTGTCCAGGTCCATGATGCCTGGACTTCGTGGCTTGGTCGATTCTTCCTGATCGATGACGTAGCTCAGCTTTTGCGGCATGATGCGAAGCGTCGGAAGAACGACGAGATCGAAGTCGGTGAATGCGTCATCGACGGTCCGGCGCAGCAGCTCCATATCGGCGCGATGACGAATATAGGCCGAGACGCGCGCGCTGGCAGAGCTGGTGGGCGAATTCATATCGTCCTTCAACTGCTGCAATTGCAGGCGCAGCGCCAACGAGTATCGTCCTGGACTATCGTTGAAGAGCTGCTCGTGGTACGCGTAAATCTCATTTCCGATACTGTTGAGACTAGCCCACGTATAGGCATACGTGGAGGGCAAGCTGACATCCCTGGTGCTCTTGGTCATCTTGCTCAGAACCGCGATTGCAGCTTCGACAGTCCGCGAAGTGTCTTCATCCACCTGATCGAAAAAGGGCGCGCGCGGAATGCCAAGCCGGAAACCCGCTACCGGCTGTTGCAATGCAGCGACGTAATCTTCTTTGGGGTGCTGCACACTGGTGATATCCAGCTTGTCATAGCCCGCGAGCTGATTGAGCATAAGAGCCGCATCTTCAACGGTCCTGGTGATCGGCCCGCAATGATCGAGAGAAAATGCCAAAGGAATGATGCCGCGAATGGGAACCAGGCCGTAGGTTGGCTTGATTCCGACAACGCCGCAGTAGGCTGAAGGCAGACGCACAGAGCCTCCGGTATCCGTGCCTAAGGCACCATAGGCGAGGTCGGTAGCAACAGCCGCCGCGGAGCCGCTCGAGGAGCCGCTCGGATCGCGGTCAAGCGCCCAGGGATTGCGCACTGACCCGAAATAACTGACCGCATCGGCGAATTCGTCGAGATTGGCCTTGCCTATGAATATTGCGCCGGCGGCCTGCAGCCGCCGCGTAACTTCGGCATCTTCCGTTGGCACACGGTCATCGTAGACCTTGCTTGCAGCTGTCGTACGTATCCCCTTGGTATCGATGTTGTCTTTCAGCGCGACCGGAATTCCATGCAGCGGTCCACGAAACCTGTTTGCCTTCTGCTCGACATCCATCTGCGCAGCCTGCGCCAAAGCTTGCTCGCCTAACACGGTGATGTATGCATCCACCTTGGGGTTATAGATCCGAATTCTTTCCAGGCAAGCTTGTGTCAGTTGCGTCGAGGTAACGGAGCCCGCGCGAATTTGTCGAACGGCCTCCGTGAGACTGAGACCGGCGATGCGATCCACATTGCTTGACTCGAAGCCATAAGCGTTTGCCGATGGAAATGCAACGAACTTAAGGGACAAGGCTGCTGCCGTTGCCGCAACGGTCTTCGAGAACTGACGTCGAGTAAGATAACCCATTCTTGTGGTTCCTCAGTTTGACATGGTTGGCGATACGCGAGTTTGCGCAAGGTGGCATTCGATACGAAACACCACAAATTCCATCGAGGTATCAAGCTATCGTCCGCGCATCGCTGGAACTCGCCTATAGCGATAACTACGAGCGATCTCATTGCTATCGAATGCAAGACGATCTTCGACCATCTGCGACAGCGAGGCCCGTGAGCGCAAGCCAGGTTTGCGCCCACGAGCGACGGTGACCAATCAGGCAACGGACTGGATAACGAAGCTAAGATGACATGCGCGGTGCGACTTTTCCAAGCGAAATAGAGCGAAAAGCGCGCACGATTTTTTCCCACGCGCATGTGAATCGTATGCAATTGCGGCAGCGGACAAATGCTTCGCGAAGAACGTTGTTGCTCTAATCTCCTTGTCCGGTAAGGCGAAACGCTTATGAAACGACAGCACGCTTCCGACTGCGAACGATCCAACCCACGCTCATCTACAAAAATTTATCTTCAAAATAACAAAAATTTACCTTCAAAATACTTGTTGACGATTGACATCGTTTCCCTTACAAGGAGACTAAGGGACAGCTCGTAGTATCGAACATCCTGCCCGCTTTGAACGACTCCCCAGGCTCATCTCTTCCCTTCGGTCATCCTTATTGGCCGGTGTAGTTCCACCTATCTATTAAAGATGAGAGGTTGGTCGCCTATGCAAAATTCTTCAGCGTTATTGAGTGGAAGCGGAGATTCTACCCAGTGGACCCGCGAGCGGCTTGATTCGTGGAAAGAAGTCGCCTCGTTCTTTCGGCGCGAGGTGCGTACAGTGCAGCTCTGGGAAAAGAGCGAAGGATTGCCTGTGCGTCGTCAGTACCACAAGAAGCTGGGCAGCGTTTATGCGTACCGGCAGGAGCTCGAAGCGTGGTGGATCGCTCGTTCCGCGATGCAGGCAGGCTATGGAAAGCCTGCGGAAACGTGCAGTGAATCGGACCTGTCACGCCAACCGAAGAGGACTAAGCAGGCTTCTCTGCCCAGACTGCCAGAGGGCATCGAGCTTTCGCGAATCCTGGCGTTTCCTCTTGAAGTTATTCACTCTCCTTTAGATCGCGGGCCCATGCGGCAGATTGTCGAGAGGTTCGCCGAGGGACTGAGAGACGATCTTGTCCTTGAGTTGATGCGATTGCAATTTCACCCGATCATTCTGCCCTTGAAAGGTCTTCCCGCTCCGGGAACATCGACTCTCGGTTTAATGAAAAATATCGCCAAAGAGTTCGAAGCGGAAATTCTATTGACTGGGAGCATCCGCTACTCAGGCAATCAATTGCGTGTTTCCGTTCAGATGGTTCGCGCATCCGACTCGCTGTGTCTATGGTCCGATCGCTTCGATGCTGGAATCGACAACATGCTGAATGCTCAAGCGGAACTCGCGTTTGCGATCGGCCAGGCGCTGCCCGAGGATGTGATCCGCGGCAGCCGGCCGACACCAAAACATGAGATTGCCGCGAACAATGGACTCGCTTCTCATGCCTGTTCGATGGGTTTCCATCATTGGCAGCGGCGTGGCCGAACAGCTTTGATGAAAGCATTGAGCTACTTCCAAGATGCGATCGAGCTAGACCCTCAATGCGCTGAAGCCTATGCGGGTCTCGCGGACACCTACGTCTCTCTCTCCTACAATCACCTGATGTCGGCCCGCGAGGCCGCGACAAGTGCCACAAACGCGGTTAACACCGCGCTCAGACTCGACGGAAAATCCATCAAGGTTCAAAATGCCCTCATCAATCTGCTGATCTACTGTAGCTGGGACTGGTCAACTGCGGAGCGTAAGTGTCAAGAGGCGACCGACTCCGGCACGATGGACGGACGTACCATCCAGCTTTACTCCAGCCTGATGAATTGTCTGGGACGCCACGAGGACGCTATCACCCTGGCCCTGCACGGCTACCGGCGCGAACCGCATTGCGATCTGATCAATGGCCAGGTCGCGCTGGCCTATTTTTATGCCCGCGATTACGGCAATGCAATCTCTTTCATTCGGCGCACGATCGAGCTGCAACCGCAATACCTGATGGGCTATGCCTTGCTGGGCAGAACAGAGGCGGAGCTAGGCAATTGGGACGAAGCAATCTCCGCTTTCGCGCAGGGTCTGAAAGTATCGCATGGTCTGCCTTTTCTCCAGGCGCTATTGGCCTACGCACACGCGGGCAGCGGCGATGAATCGAGAGCCCGTGCTCTTCTGCGCAAGCTGGAAGAGGAAAAACATGACGAGTGCTTCCCGGCGTATGACGTGTCGGCGGTTCACGCCATCCTCAACCAGGAGAAGCAGGCCCTTCAGAATATCCACCGGGCTTATGGCGCGCGGGATATGAAAACAATTTTCGTGAAGCACGACCCACGATTTGCGAGACTGCATGGCTCAACCGGATTTCAGCGTGTCGCATCCACGCTCTGCTCAGGCACGGATATGCGATTGGGAATCTGACCAAGTCTTGCTACGAATATGGGCATTAAGCGCATACCTGCATACGCCGCAATTTATCTGCTCTGGGGCGGAGCGTATCTGGCTGTGCGCGTTCTGGTGCTGGTCCTGCCGCCATTCCTCGTTGCCGGCATTCGCTATAGCCTGGCGGCGCTTATTCTCATCCCCGTGATCCTCATACGAAGCGATCCGGCACCCACCGCGCGGCAACTGTTCAATGCACTTTGGACGGGCGCGACCATGCTGACCGTGGGTTACGGCGCAGTCTTCTGGGCTGCGCAGCGGCTTCCTTCCTGGCTTGTCGCGGTTCTGGCATCGACCACATTTCTTTGGACATATCTGGGCGAATCCCTGCTGCTGCGTTCGTATCGGTTTCAAGGCAGGTTGCTGCTTCCTCTCTTTGCCGGACTGGCAGGCATGCCGTTGCTGGTGGGAGGCAACTCGCATCATGACACGATCTCCCTGCCCGCTGTTCTTGCCGTGTTGCTCGGAGCGCTTTCGTGGTCGGCAGGCTCGCTCGCCGTAAAGAGGATCGACATGCCTCGCTCCTATATCCAGACAGCGGGCTTTCAGTTGGCGACTTCGGGCCTTCTATTGCTCTGTATCTCAGGAGCTCTCGGCGAATGGACGCACCTTCCGCCGATCTCCCAAATCTTCGCTTGGAGACCAATCGCCGCCATGGCCTATCTCGTCATCGCTGCATCCGTAGTGGCGTTCTCAGCATTTCATTGGCTGATAGCACGAGAACCGGCATATTTGGTTGCGACCTCGACCTATGTGAATCCGATGGTCGCGATGTTGCTTGGGATCGTGGCAGCTCATGAACGCTACTCGCCACTGCAGTTGGCTGGCGCGCTGGCTATTCTCAGCAGCATCGTCATGATCTGGTATTTGCAGGAGCCGAGCGATGAACTTGAGATGAGCGAACTCAAAGCACTGCCTGATCTCTAGAATCGTCTGATCGGCGCCGGCGCGCTTGACGTTGATCAGACGAAGAGAGGCGGGTAGCGCGCGTGCCAGTTTGTGACCTTCTCATAAGCTGCCGCGAGCGCAAGAATCTTGCCTTCCGTGAAACGTGGCCCCGCGATCGTCATACCGATCGGCAAACCGCCTGCGCTGTAGCCGCAAGTCATGCTCAAGGCCGGCAGTCCATACATGTTGAATTGATATGTGTTCGCAATCGTAATCATCTGTTGCGGCGCGATTCCTCCCGATTGTACGGCCCTTGCGCTCGAAGATATAGCTTCGTCAATCGTGAATGGAAGAATTCGCTCCGTGGGCAGGATGACCAGATCGAAGTTCGTAAACGCTTCATCTACGGTTCGGCGAAGTTCCATTAGCTTGCCGCGGGCGCGGATGTAGTCCGTGGCAGAGGGCGGTGGAAAGGACGCAAGGAACTGGCGTGTATCGTGTTGATAAAGCTCCGGCCTCTCACGGATGTAATTCTCATGAAAGCAATGCGTCTCGGCCAGAAAATGCATGAAGTCTCCGCAAGCGGGAAGGTTAGCACGCGAAACAACGCCGGCGGTAAGGCTGTTCAAAACCTCAGTTGCTTTCTGCATGGCGCTTTCCACTTCGGGATCGAGGTCGACATAGAATTCTTCCGGAGCCCCCAGCCGAAAGGCTCTCGTGGACTGTTCCATAGCTTCCACATAATCCTCGGTAAGATGTTCGACGCTCGCCTCGTCGAGGGGATCGTATCCGGCAATAACATTCAACATCAATGCAGCGTCCTTGACCGTGCGGGTCATCGGGCCGCAGTGGTCCAAAGAGTAGATGAGTGGAACGATACCGCGAATGGAGACTAGCCCATAGGTTGGCTTCAATCCAACCAGGCCGCACCACGAACTTGGGATGCGAATGGAGCCGCCGGTATCCGTGCCCAAGGCGCCGAAGCAAAACCGTCCCGCAACCGCGCCGCCCGATCCAGAGGATGACCCGCCCGTAACCCGATCGAGATCCCAGGGATTGTGTGTTGCGCCAAAAGCCGAGACGTGGCCCGTGCCGCCAGCAGCAAACTCATGAAGATTGAGTTTGCCTACGAGGATAGCGCCGGCGGCTTTCAAGCGCCGTGTGACCTCCGCATCCTCACGCGGAATTCGATCCTGAAAGACTCCGCTGGCCGCGGTCGTTGGAACCCCCGCGGTGTCGATGTTATCTTTCAGTCCGATTGGTATTCCATGCAGAGGCCCACGCAGATTGCCGGCTCTTTGTTCTGCATCTAACTGCTGAGCATGGGCGAGGGCAGCTTCTCCACTGACGGTGATATACGCATTGAGCTTTGCATCGTGAGTTTCAATCTCTCGGAGAGTTGCGACGGTTAGTTGTGTCGGCGTAACGGATCCGGATTGAATCAATTCTGAAGCTTCGGCAAGCGTCAGCGCCGTCAGATCCACGTCGCAGCAGGTCTCCATCTCACGCTCAAAAACATACTTCATGGATAAGTCCATCTGGTCTCCTCCTGGATTCGCAATGTTGATCCGTGATCTTGTGTTCTGCTGTTGCGAAGGTCAGCCAACGAGAGCCTTGCTACAAGCGAAATAAGACGAAATGATAAATATCCATTTCAACTTCGCGCCTTTTCGTCCGCACCGGAGCGCCCAGCAATTTTTCTGAGAGAATAACTTGGCATTCTTTCGCACATTTGATTTGAGTTGTGTTCCGTGTGACTGGACCGTCAGTTGACGCCGTTATCCAGGCTTGATACATACACAAATCAATAACTCGCCGCGTCGCAATCGATACAATCGGACGACAACGTTCACGCGGAATCGGCTGGTTTGAAGAACCGATTTCTCACTCGTTGAGCGGCGTGGAGATCGGGCGTCACTTCAAGGCGGGAACTTTTGCCGCATTGGCCTCAGCGGCCGCTATTTCGGTCCTGTATTTCTTTGCGTTCTCCTGCTGATTCTGGGCCTCGTACAGAGTGACAAGATCTTCACGCACGTCATGAATCTGGCCCAACGAAGGATTATGCATTGCTTTCATAGCCTCGTAGGCAGCGAGGATCTGTTTCTCTGCATCTTTGTAACGCTTCAGATGAAGCAAAGAGCTTCCCCACCGCGCCCGGACCAGCCCAATATAGGGATTGCCTGGCGGCAGCGGCTCAATCGCTTGGACGGATTCTCGAAGCATGGTTTCGGCCTGCGCGTATTGCGATTCTCTTGCGTAGATATCGCCAAGATCGGCCTTGATCAAGGCAGTTTGATAGTTCCCCTCCCCCAGCAAGGTTCGATTGATCGCCAACGCCCGGCTGAAATCTGCCTTGGCGGCGTCAAGGTCGCCGCGCTTCACAGCGATCTTACCCATGGTGTCGAGCGTGAAAGCGATCCGGTCATGCACATCGCCATAGTTTTGTTCCTGGTTCTTGAGCACCTGCTCCAACATGGCTTCCGCTTCCGCATACTTGCCTTCCACCATGAGCGTGCGAGCCAGAATGCCCTTGGACGTGGCGATATCGGGATGATCGGGACCGTACCAAGCCTCGATGATGTCGATGGCCTGGCGATAGATACCCTCCGCCTCGGGATACTCCGCCTGGGTGGCTTTGATCGATCCCAGGTTCATCATGTCGAAGCCCGTTTGGGGATGCGACCCGCCAAGCAGTTGCCGGTCCAGCGCAATCACACGGCGGCTCGACGATTCCGCGACATCGAGGTGCCCTGTGTACTGTTCGGCCACAGCCAATGCGGATAGGCCATCCCTGACCGCGTACGCTGCTTCTCCCGATGGCTGGCGGCGGGCGATCGGTTCCAGGATAGCGGTTGCCTTGTCGTACGAGCCGCCCTCCACCAGCACCCGTCCCAGCACCGCATTCGCTTGCAGCACCAATGGATCGTCTGCGGGCAGGCGGCGGCTCGCAACGTCAACCGCTTCTCTCACCAACCGCTCCGCTTCTTTGGGCTGCGCCTGATCGCCGCGCAGGGTGCCCAATTCGATCAACAGTTGCACAACTCTGGGATTCTCCGCTCCCAGCGCAGCCTTCGTCTCATCCAGAGCCAGGGGCAGCAATTTTTCTGCTTTCTGAAACTCACCCAGGCGGTCGTACATCGTTCCCAGGCTCTGGTATAGCTCGGCCTGGGTCTCTGGATCGGACTTCAGGGCATCCGCTTCCTTGACGCCTCGGTCCAACAGCGTCACCACCTTCAACGCCCCGGATGGAGCCGCTTCCTGGTCTCCATCGCTGAATAAGCTCAACATGAATCGCTGAATATTCTGGGTGCGAACGGCCTCGGCCAGCGCCGCGTTGCGCGCCTTTGTCAAACGCACCGTGAAGAACGTTACCAGGCCAACCGCGAGGACGAAAGCCACGGAGGTTGCGAAAACAGCCCTTCTGTTTCGCTGCAGGAACTTGTTCAGCCGGTATCGCAAGGTATCCGGACGGGCTTCGAGCGGTTCGTGCTTCAAATAGTGGTTGAGATCCCGGATCAGCGACTCGACGGATTGGTATCGTTCATGAGGGTCTTTGTGCATGGCCTTGAGGCACAGCACATCCAGGTCGCTCCACGCAGCCTTGGCGAGCGAAGCGAGCTGTGCGCTTCCAGGCTGTCCTCCAGCCCGTCGAGCCGTAACCGAAGGCTTCTCAGGCGGGTTCGCTGCGTCATGGTTCTCAGGCAGCTCTGGCCCGCTCTTCGAATGCTCGAAAGGGAGCCGGCCTGCCAGTGTCTCGTACAGCATCACGCCGAGCGAATAAACATCGGTATAGAACCCCACGGTTCCATCGCGAACCCATTCCGGCGCGGCATAGTCCGGAGACATAAATCGCAGACCCGGCCTGGTTCGATCCGAAGGCTCATCCAGACCCTGCAATTCCCTCGCAATGCCGAAATCGAGCAAACGCGGCGTTCCGTCTTTCTCCACCAGAATGTTCGACGGCTTAAGGTCGCGATGAATAATTTCCTGCCCATGCGCGTATTGCACCGCCTCGCAGACCGAAAGAAAGAGCCGCAACTGCTCTTCAATCGTCCGCCCTTGCGTCCGGCAATACTCGGTAAAAGGCTCTCCCTCGACATACTCCATCACGAACCAGGGAGTCCCATCTTCCAGCGTTCCGGCATCGTAGAGCCGCGCTATAAATGAGTGTTTGAGTTTGGCGAGAGTCTTGATCTCCCTGGCGAAACGTACCCGCCGAGCTGGAGACAATTCCGCATGAGGTAGAAATTTGATCGCCACCAGGTTGCCGGCATCCGCGCGCTCAGCCAGCCACACCACGCCCATCCCGCCTTCGCCCAGGATTCGAATCAGGCGATACGGGCCAAACTCCCGGGAAGAAACCGTCCCCGCCGATGCGCCTATCATCTGGTACGCCACGTCGGGTAAGCCGCGGTCGAGCAGCGATGCGCTTCGTTGCTCCGCCGCAAGCATGGTCATGACCTCATCTATCAGCTCTTGGTCGCCGCCGCTCGCTCTTTCCACAAAGCCGCGCCGTTCCGGCTCCGGATAATCTGCAGCCTCGTGAAAGATGGATTGAATCTGCTCCCAACGCGCGCTGTCCATCGGCTCCTACTCCATCACCGGACGAATCCGGCCCGCCAGCCACGCTTTTGTCGCCCGCCAATCCCGCTCGATCGCCGACTCGGAAACCCCCAGCAGTTCCGCGGTCTCGGCAACATTCAATCCTCCGAAGAATCTGCATTCCACCATCCGGGCCTGACGCGAATTCATCGCCGCCAGTTGTTCGAGCGCAGCCTCCAGCGCCAGCAATTCCGCGTCGCAAGAAGCGATCGCATGGATCTCATCGTCTAGCGTGACCACAATGGCCTCGCCTTCACCGCCTCGCTTCCGTGCGCCTCTGCGCCGCGCTTCATCCACCAGAACCTGGCGCATCGCCCTCGCCGCAATCGCCTTGAAGTGAGGCATCGAGGATGCAGCCAGGTGCGGTGAATCCTTGAGCTTCATCCATGCTTCATGCACCAGCGCGGTGGAGTTGATCGTGACGCTGCCATCCCTCCGCCGGATGTACGAGGCCAGCCGTCGCAGTTCTTCGTAAACCAGGCTGAAAACGTCGTCCAGCGCCCGTCGTTCTTCAGCAGTCTGGCGCGTAACTTCGCCATCGGGTTGAGAGGCTCTTCGAAATTCTTGTGCCATGACGGTTTCTTACCTTGTTCTACGTAGTTCTTAAGTGAAGGACAACCACAAAGCCAGGTTTACTCATTCAGCTTGCACTATCCGTGTTAAGGAGTGTTCACAAACCATGCCACCTTCAGGAACGCCCTGCCATACGTGTGTCCTCGACTCGTTCTTACTCCCGCAACGAAAATTCCAGCGTCGCACGCTTGCAGTATCTTCGCTAAGTCGTTCCAAGGGGAGTCATAAAGATAGCAGTTATCGCCCGCATCCGGCTAGGCAAAAGAGTTTCGCCGCATCCTGTGGATGCGCCTCGGATCGCAGCCCCGCTATCGAGCCGCGGCAAGTGGACCTGCGAAGGTTTTTACTCTCGTTTTACGTAATTCTCATGCAAAGGCTAGTATCCTGGCTTCCCTCACCCCAGCTTCTCTCAGCCAGGACGCGAAACCAAATCTTCCATCGCCCATTTCGCCTGGCGCAATGTTCGTCGTGCATTGCGCGGTAACGATTCGACTGCTTCCATGAACGGAGTCCCGGTATGCGCCTTAGTTCTCGCTTCTCCAACCTGCTCGCGGCCCTGCTGCTGGCCTGCCTCCCGCTCGCCTTTGGACAAGAGACCTCCAGCCGCGCCCGCCCGGCGGTTACTACAGTCTTCCCGGATGCGCCGGTGACCACCTACGCCGGAAACGGGTTTGAGGGCTCCACCGGCGACGGCGATCCAGCGATTCAGGCGGAACTGGAACTTGGCGATTATTTGTCAGGCCCCTACGGGGACATGGCCTTCGATTCCAAGGGCAATCTGTACTTTGCGGATGGTTTAGAGAACGGCCGTATCCGCAAGGTGGACGCGAGTACGGGAATAATTACCACCGTGGCCGGAGGCGGGACGGCCTGCACGGGTTTCTGCGGCGATGGCGGACCGGCTACCGAGGCGAATGTGGGCTATCTCACCAGCGTAACGACGGATTCATCCGGAAACCTCTACATCGCGGCCAGCAGTATGATCCTCCGCGTTGACGCCTCGACCGGCATCCTTACCGTGGTTGCCGGAAGCTACACATGCGGCTCTGGAATTCTCGGTCCAAGCTGCAGTGGAAACAAAGGATACTCCGGGGATGGCGGCCCCGCTACCAGTGCCCAGCTGGATAATGTTACCGGCACAGTGGTTATCGACAAGGCGGGCAATCTTTATATCGTGGACCAAACCACCACCTCGGCTACCGTCCTACGCAAGGTTGCCGCCAATACAGGAATCATCACCACAATCGCCGGCCGCGGGCCGGGATGCGCGGCGCAGACAGACAGCTACGGGGACGGCTGTCCGGCAGCCGACGCGACCCTCCCGGGTGCTTCTTCGATTGCGCTCGATGCAAGTCAGAACCTCTACATTTCCGAATATGGAAATGACGCGATCCGCCGCATCGACGCCTCCACCGGCATCATCTCCACCGTCTTCGCCGGAGGAAATGGTATCTGTTCGGGAGCATCCGACACTCTGGGCGATGGATGCCCAACAACACAAGCAATTCTCTCCCCCGCAGGCATAGCCCTCGATTCCAGCGGAAACCTCTATATCGGCGAACCGGGGCAATGTCGCGTTCGTGAAGTGGATACAAGCGGCATCATCCATCTGGTAGCCGGCGTTAATGGCGGCAGCGCAAATTCATGCGGATATTCTGGCCTCACCGCATCCGCGGCGAAGTTCGCCCGTGCGGGAAGTCTTACGTTCGACGCAAGCGGCAACATGTATGTGGCGGATGACGAAAATTACGTGATCCGCAAGGTAGGCTTCGGTTCAACCCCCACGCAGATCGAGACCACCACTGCCCTGACCTCCAGCGCTAACCCGCAGGGGAAGGGTGCCAACGTCACCTTTACCACAGATGTCAAGCCTTCTTCCGGCACGGAGATTCCCACCGGCACCGTAACCTTCACAGTCGACGGCGCGGTGGCCGCGGCGGCCACGCTGGACAGCACCGGTCACGCCAGCTATGCAACCAGCACTCTGATCCCAAACATACATACCATCCAGGTCGGCTACGGAGGCGACGCGCATAACGCGGCCAGCATCAGCGATGTGCTTTCGGAAACCATCCTCCCGGAATCGGTTGCGGCAACGCCTTCCTTCTCACCCGCCGCCGGAACCTACACCTCGGCGCAAACAGTGACAATAAGCGATGCAACCAGCGGCGCGACGATCTATTACACCACCAACGGCTCCACGCCGACGACTTCCTCCACCAAATACACCGGCGCGATCACGGTCTCAGCGACGGAGACGATCAGCGCAATCGCCGTTGCGAGTGGCTTCTTGAACAGCAGCGTGGCAACAGCGAATTACACGATCGATCTGCCAGCGGCCGCTACGCCTGTCTTTTCGCCGGCGGTGGGCACGTATACGTCGGCACAGAGTGTAACGATTACTGACTCAACGACTGGGGCGGCGATCTACTACACCGTCAATGGGACGATGCCGACGACTTCATCGATGAAGTACACAGGCGCGATCACGGTGTCGGCAACCGAGACGATCGAAGCGATCGCGGTAGCTGCCGGCTATGCCAACAGCGCGGTAGCCTCGGCGAAATACACCATCGTGCCTTCCACCACAGCGGAGCTTCAATTCATCCCCTCCACGCCGTGCCGCATCGCGGACACGCGCAACGCAGCGGGAGCTTTCGGCGGTCCTGAGCTTGCCGCCGCGGCGACGCGCACCTTCAATGTACCGCAGAGCGCGTGCGGCATTCCTTCAACGGCGGTCGCCTATTCGCTCAACGTAACCGTGGTGCCAAATGCGGGTCTCGGGTACCTGACCATGTGGCCCGCCGGCGAAGCGCAGCCGACCGTCTCCACGCTCAACTCCGACGGCCGCGTCAAGGCCAACGCCACCATCACGCCCGCAGGCACCAACGGCGGAGTCAGTGTCTACGCCAGCGACCCCACGCAGTTCATCCTCGACATCGACGGCTACTTCGTGCCCGCCGGAACCAGCGCCTCGGGCCTGGAGTTCTACCCGCTCATCCCCTGCCGCATCGCCGACACGCGTAATCCAACTGCACCGCTTGGAGGACCTTCGCTGACCGGCGGCACCGGGCGCGCCTTCCCTGTGCAATCCAGCGCCTGCGGCATTCCATCCACGGCCAAGGCCTACTCGCTCAACATCACGGCGGTGCCGCACGCCGGCCTCGGCTACCTTACAACGTGGCCTACGGGACAATCGCAGCCAGTCGTCTCCACGCTCAATTCCTCCACTGGAGCAGTTACCGCCAACGCAGCCATCGTGCCCGCCGGTACGGGCGGCGACATCTCCATCTTCGTCTCCGACACCTCCGACGTGCTCCTCGACGTGAACGGCTACTTCGCCCCTCCGGCAACAGGCGGGCTGTCGCTCTACACCGTCAATCCCTGCCGCGCGCTCGACACACGCAACGGCGCGGGCGCCTTCGATGGAACACTCTTGGTGCCGATCCACGCCAGCAGTTGCGCCCCGCCAACCACCGCTCAAGCCTACGTTCTCAACGCCACAGTGGTCCCAACAGCCTCCTTGAGTTATCTAACTCTTTGGGCCGCCGGCGCTCCCCAGCCCGACGTCTCCACGTTGAACGCCAGCGACGGAGCCGTCACTTCCAACATGGCCATCGTGCCCACCGCCAATGGAAGTATCGACGCCTTCGCCACCGACTCCACGCAACTGCTGCTCGACCTCTCCAGCTACTTCGCCCCGTAGGGCGAAGTAGTCGGTCCGCAATCATACCGATGTGTCTCATGGGCGCTGCCAGTGGGTTTAGCTGTCAAAATTTTCGATTCTATGGTGCCCGGCCTTCGTTATCGCCATCTCTTAATAGATGAGCTTCAGGGAAAATTGAATTTGCCGAGAGGTCCCAGCCGTTTTACTGATCACTCCAAACCCCGAGCCTTTGATCGTGTTCGCCGGCAGGCCCATGTTCACCACGTTGAACACATTGAAGAACTCCCCGCGGAACTGAAGGTCGGCACGCTCCAGACCACTGCTTCGATGGGCAATCGGCGTTGTCTTGATGACAGCAAAGTCGAAGTCGTAATAAGCCGGTCCGCGGAAGCTATTCCGGCCGAGCATTCCGAATCGCCCCGAGTTAGGTCCGGTTCCACCCGGTATCCCGATGGGAATCGAAAAGAACGTTGCGTTGGCGGCGCCGAGCCCAAAATAGTCTTCCCGTCGTCGAGTTGAGCTGTGAGCCGTCGAGAGGTCCGGTTTGCCAATCTGGTCTGGCCGGTCCGCCCCAATTGTCCCTGCGCCCGTCTGCTGAATCCCTGAGTAAACGGTGAACGGCGCTCCACTGGTGATCGTCGAGATGCTCAGCA
>Ga0302325_10003664_pt1 | contig 36037 bp, 31 predicted proteins | sample Palsa_T0_2_FD_201948 | JGI IMG/M metagenome (GOLD analysis project Ga0302325, IMG submission 201948) | Peat permafrost microbial communities from Stordalen Mire near Abisko, Sweden - Palsa_T0_2 | ecosystem: Environmental > Terrestrial > Soil > Palsa > Peat permafrost | place: Sweden: Abisko...
CGATGTGGCCGATCGCCCGATTCCGCCAGCCTTGGGCGTTGCCGTTGTCCTCTTCGCTGGAGATGTCCGCACGTGCCTTGTGTAGATACTCCAGAGCCTCGTGGATTCTGCCGGCATGGTCAGGACGTTCATCGACCGGCGGATGATCGTTTAGATTCTTGCCATCGTTGTACGCCGCTTGCTTAAGATCGCCGATGGCGGCATCAATCTGACGTACGGCCTCAACCTCGTCGGTGGTCTGCGCCCAATTGCCCGGGCGGTGCTCGATGAGCCAGCGCGCGGTACGGAGGTCCGATAGCGCATGCAGGTAAGCGGGATGGTGGCGCGGCGGCGGGGCGGCGACTACGCAACCGGCGAGCACCGCCGCTATAACAATCGCGCTCAGAGCTAATTTCGATTTGACTGCATGAAGCATTGAAATACTCGTTTGGATATTAGTTGTCGATGCGAAACCATAGCCGTGTCGCGGTCAATTGGTCTGTGCGTTGGTTCACATAAGATGGCTGTGCGGAAATCGCTCAATTGTAGGAAAGGGCTGACAGCAAGAGCATGGCGCTAGGTGTATTGCGTTACGCATCACTCTGCACCAGAGTTCGGGCGTGGGACAACTAAAAACACCTGTGACTGTACGCCTAAATCCCGATCTTCTCGCCGAGGTGCGCCAATCCGCCGCCAGAGATAACCGGTCGCTCACCAATTTCATCGAAACCGCGCTGCGCGAGCGCATCAACGGCGTCGCGCGCGGCCGGCATGCTGCTGGATCAGCACCGGTATTCAAGGACAACAAAAATCAATGAGCATCACGTCATCAGCTGCTGCAACGGCGACGCAGCCGCTCGCGAAAGCAAGAACCGGCATCGCTGGGCTCGACGAGGTCACATTCGGTGGATTACCCGCTGGACGCCCAACGCTCGTCTGCGGCGGCCCGGGTTGCGGTAAGACCCTTCTCGCGACCACATTTTTGGTTAACGGCGCAGTGATGTTTGACGAGCCAGGCGTGTTCATGAGCTTTGAGGAGTCAAGCGACGACCTGATCCAAAACGTCGCCTCGCTAGACTACGAATTGGGAGACCTCGTCGCGCAGAAGAAGATAGCAATCGACTTCGTGCGCGTCGAGAGGAGCGAAATCGAAGAATCAGGCGAATACGATCTCGAGGGCTTGTTCGTACGTCTGGACTTTGCGATCAAATCAGTCGGTGCCAAGCGGGTGGTGCTGGACACCCTCGAAGTGCTATTTGCCGGTTTGGGCGATACGCAGATATTGCGCGCGGAGATTCGCCGGCTTTTCGCCTGGCTCAAACAGCGGGGAGTGACGGCAATTATCACTGCCGAGCAGGGATCGGGAGCGCTAACACGGTTTGGCATTGAGGAGTACGTTTCGGATTGCGTGATGCTGCTCGACAATCGGGTCAGCAATGAAATTACGACCCGGCGGTTGCGAGTCGTCAAGTATCGCGGCTCCGCTCACGGCACGAATGAGTATCCCTTTCTGATCGATGCGCAGGGCGTAGCGGTGTTACCGATTACTTCTGCCGGACTGGCGCATTCGGCTTCCGATGTGGTGATCTCGAGCGGCATTCCGGGACTGAACCAAATGCTTGGGGCCGGCGGGTTTTATACAGGCACCAGCATTCTCGTGTCGGGAACGGCCGGAACTGGAAAGACCAGCCTGGCGGCGCACTTTGTCGAGTCAGTTTGCGCGCGCGGCGAACGCTGCCTGTATTTCGCGTTCGAGGAGTCGCCGGCACAAATTATCCGCAATATGCGCTCCATTGGTCTCGATCTGCAGCCGCGCATCGACGCGGGATTGCTGCGTTTCGAGGCAGCGCGGCCAAGCCTGTTCGGCCTCGAGATGCACTTGGCGCGAATGTATAGGGAGATCGAGGAGTTCGCGCCTGCGGCCACGGTACTGGATCCGATTTCCGCCCTGAGGGGCGATACCGGCGACGTGCACTCGATGCTGCTCCGGGTAATCGACTTGCTGAAGAGCCGCGGCATCACAGCTTTTCTGACAAACCTGCTGTCCGTGGAGGGAATGGACAAGTCGGATGCCGGCATGTCGTCGCTCATGGACACCTGGTTGTCGCTCGTGCAACTCGAAAGCAACGGCGAGCGCAATCGCGGTATCTACGTGCTCAAGTCGCGCGGGATGAACCATTCCAATCAAATTCGCGAGTATCAATTAACGTCGCAGGGCGTAAAGCTCGTCGATGCGTACTTGGGAGGCAGTGGTGTCTTGACGGGGTCCGCGCGGGTCGCGCAAGAAATGGTCGACGCCGCTTCCGCCATTCGACGCACAGAGGACAATGAGCGCAAACATCGCGACATCCAGCGTAAGCGCGCGGCGCTCGAACGGCAAATTGCGGAGCTGCGCGCCGAACTCGAAGCCGAGGAAGAGGATGCTCGAAAATCTCAACAGCAGGATGAAGAACTCGAAAAGCGCATACAGGCTGAGAGACGCGCAATGGCTATTCAGCGTGGGGGAACTGCGACATGAGTCAAATGACAAACACTGCGATCGAGGAATCGCCGCTTCCGGGCGGTCATTACAATTTGCGCCTCTATGTAGCAGGTCAAACCCCCAAGTCCATTACGGCGCTCGCGAACCTGAAAAATATTTGCGAGGAGCACCTGGTGGGACGGTATCAAATCGAAGTAATCGATCTCCTCGAACACCCGCAGCTCGCGGCCGGCGACCAAATCTTGGCGGTGCCGACGCTCGTGCGTCGACTGCCGGAGCCATTGAAGCGAATCATTGGAAACCTGTCGAACATGGAACGGGTCTTGGTGGGGTTGGATCTGCGCCCGGTTGTGCACCATGAGTGAAGAACCATCGCCTGCGCTTGCAAAGGGCCCACCCTATGTACTGCGTCTTTTTATTACCGGCACGACCTCGCGCTCATCGAGAGCGATCGCCAATCTTCGGCGGGTATGCGAGGAACGGCTGCACGGCGAGTACGACCTTGAAGTGGTCGATATTTATCAGCATCCTGCTGCGGCCAAAGCGTACCAGATCTTGGCCGCACCGACTTTGGTCAAGATGCTGCCGCTCCCGCTGCGCCGAATCATCGGCGATCTTGCCAACGAAGAGCGCGTTTTAGCCGGCCTTGATCTTAGCCCCAAAGAAACCGTTGCCGTTGCAAAATGAATCCTGCAGTTGGCCGAGAATCCTCCGCTGTCACTCCTGATGCGAACGCGCAGCAGCTTCTACGCCTGGAAAATAATACACTTCGCGAAAAATTGCGCGAGGCTGAAGAGACGCTGGATGCAATCCGCAACGGCGACGTGGACGCGGTCGTGGTCTCTGGCGCCGATAGCAAGCCTCGGGTTTACACGCTAGAGACAGCGGATCAGACCTACCGGCTGCTCGTCGAGGAGATGCAGGAAGGCGCATTGACCTTGACCCGCAGCGGGGACATTCTTTACTGCAACAGGCGCCTCGCGCAGCTGGTTGAGACCCAACCCGAGCGAGTGATCGGCGGATCTCTGGCGCGATTCGTCGCGGCGGCCGATTGGCCCAACGTACTCAAATTGATTGCTTCCAAATCCAAAGGCGAACTTGGAATCAAAACGGATCAGGGCCGCATCATTCCGACTCATGTGTCTTTTAGCGCACTGCGCGGCGATGGCTTTGGTAGCGAAGAGATCTTTTGCTGCATCATTACCGATCTCACCGAGCAACGGAGTACGGCCGATCAGCTGCGTAGCGCGCATGCCGCGCTGTTGGCGCAGGTCGCGGAGCGCGAGCGCACAGAGCGATTGCTGCGCCAGAGTCAGAAGATGGAAGCGGTTGGTCAGCTGACAGGCGGTATTGCGCACGACTTCAATAATCTTCTGATGGTCATCAGCGGCGGCCTGAGTATATTGGACCGCGAGCCGACGCCCGAGCGGCGACAGGCACTACGGGATGGGATGCGTCAAGCGGCAGAGCGAGGAGCTGCGCTTACGCGCCAACTCCTCGCCTTCTCGAGGCAAAAGGAATTGCATGCCAAACCGATCGCAATACCTCGTCACGTCGAGGGGATGAGAGAGCTTCTCGATGGGTCGCTTGGAGGATCGGTGACAGTCAAAACCGTTTTTGACCGGGACGTGTGGCCCGTGCGTGTCGATGAGGGCGAGCTTGGTATCGCGCTGCTGAATCTTTGCGTGAATGCGCGAGATGCCATGCCTCAAGGCGGCACTATCACGATCGCCGCGGTGAACCGCTCAGAGCTGCGCGAATACGGGCTTGCCGGTGATTTCGTCGAGATATCGGTGAGCGATACCGGTGTGGGTATGGACGCTGAGACCATCACGCGTTGTCTGGAACCCTTCTACACCACCAAAGATATCGGCAAAGGTTCTGGATTGGGACTCGCGCAAGTTTACGGTTTTGCGCATGGTTCCGGAGGTTCGGTGCACGTTGAAAGCAGAGCCCGGGAAGGAACGAAGGTTCTGCTGTTGCTGCCGCGGTCCAATGAAAGTCCGAGCACCGTGCCACGGCAAATGGAGCCTCGCCATGGTGTTTCGACACCTGGTCCGGCGCTGTGTCGCGTGCTTTTGGTCGAAGACGATGTTCAGGTCGCATCGCTGACGAGCGCGATGTTGACCGAGTTAGGCTACGAGGTGATCCCGGTGACGACTGGACAAGCCGCCTTGAACGAACTCGCGGCGACGCCTGACATCGGACTGGTGCTATCGGACGTCATGATGCCGGGCGGCATGGACGGAATGGGCCTGGTGCGCGAGATGCGCCAACGCAGAATCTCGTTACCCGTGGTTTTGGTGAGCGGTTTCTCCGCGGCAGCCCAACGTGACGCGGAGGACGAAGGCATTCCCTTGCTGCCGAAGCCTTACACCTTGGGTGATCTGGCGGCTCAACTGGCTTCGGTCCTATCAAGGTCTGGCGCGCCCCAGCAGGGCCCGCTTCCCTAGACCAAATGTCGCTGCGCAGACTCTTTCAGGTTGCGCGTTTGGCCTGATCCCTGATGGGCAAGCTACGAATTCGCTTGCCGGTCGCTGCAAATACCGCGTTGCACAGTGCCGGCGCAATCGGCGGCACGCCAGGCTCACCCACGCCGCCCAACGGCACGGTCCAATCCGTCTCTGGAATCAAATGCACCCGGATGTCGGCGGGCGCTTCGTTCATCCTCGTAACGCGATACTGGTGAAAGTTATTCTGCTGCGACCGACCCTTTTTAAAGGTGATCTCCCCGAACATCGCGAGGCTTAACCCCATGATGACGGCGCCTTCGAGTTGCGAGCGAATGCGTTCGGGATTGACTTGCGGGCCGCAGTCAAATGCCACATCGACGCGCGGCGCCACGATTCGACCCTGCTCATCGATGTCCACTTCTACTACTGCCGCGGCATAACTCAAAAAGCTGTAGTGAGCCGCCAGCCCCTGACCATGGCGGGGTGCGAATTGCCGGCCCCAGCCGGCTTCCCTCGTGACGGTTTCGATGACTCGCCGCAAGCGGCCGGTGTCCACCGGGTAGCGCTGCGGCGATTCACCGTAATTCCAATGATCTTGCTGGCTGTTCGGATCTATCTTGCGCGCCGGCCCAATGAGTTCCAGCAAGTAGTCGCGGTGATCTTTGTTGGCGCTCGCCGCCAGCTCGGCTGCAAATGATTGCACGGCAAAAGCGTGGGGAATGTTGGAGACCGAGCGAAACCAACCAATGCGGCAATGCGCGCTGGCCTCCGGGTTTTCGAGCCGAAGGTTGGGAATGTCGTAGGGCATATTGATAAAGCCCATTCCAAGCTCGGCACCGACTTCGTGATTGACGTTTGGAGCGAAAATCGTCGCGAGCGAAGGCGCCACGCTTCGATGCAGCCAGGCCGAGACCTTGCCAGCGGCATCGACACCGGCCTTCATATATTCGACGGATACAGTGTGCAGGAAGTCGTGATGCAGGTCATCTTCGCGGGTCCAGGTGACCTTGACCGGGCGCCCATCCATTGCCTGCGACAATAGGGCAGCCTCGATGGCAAAGTCCGGCTTTGATTTGCGCCCGAATCCTCCGCCGAGCAGCGTCACATGTACGGTGACATTCTCCGTAAGGATCCCAAGATGCTTCGCGACGTCCTCGCGCGTGACTTGCGGTGCTTGGGTGGGCGCCCAGACTTCGACCTTGCCGGCAATGATGCGCGCCACTCCGCACGGCGGCTCCATCGTCGCATGTGCTATGTGTGGAATGTAGTACTCCGCCTCGATTGTCTTGGCCGAGGACTTGAAAGCCGAGTCCACATTGCCGGCCTCGCGTACCACCTTGCCTGGTTTGTGGGCGGATTCCTGCATCGAGGCTCGATAGTTATCGGAATCGTAACTGCCGTTGGCTCCGTCATCCCACTCGATTTTCAGCAGTTTGCGTGCCGCGATCGCCGCGCCCGTGGAATTGGCGATGACTGCGACACCGGCGAGCGGGTGAAACGTGGCCTTCGGAACCGGCGCGGGCATTTGCAGCACTTTCTGCACGCCTGGGGCTGCCGCGGCCGCGTTACCGTCGAATTGTTTGACACTGCCACCCAATACCGGTGAGCGCGCGATGACAGCGAAGCTCATGTCTTTGAACCAAGGATCGATGCCGTACTGCGCTTGGCCCGTGACGATATCGTGTCCATCGACAAGCGGTACGCCGCCCTTGCCGACGTAGCGAAACTCTTCGGAGGTTTTTAGGCGCAGCGCACTGGTGGCCGGCACCGGCAGCTTCGCCGCCCGCTTGGCGAGGGTGCCGTAGGAGAGCTTGCGGCCGGTTTTCTGATGCACTACTTCATGGTCTACGGCGCGAACCTCGGTGACCGGTACGTTCCAGGACAAGGCGGCGGCCTGTTCCAACATCATTCGGGCCGCCGCGCCGCAGCGGCGCATCGGATCAAGGAAATGCCGTGTGCTGCGCGACCCGTCAGTGTCCTGGTTGCCGTATTTCTCCTCGTCGGCAGGCGCTTGCTGAACGCGGACCTTGCTCCAATCCGCTTCCAGTTCGTCCGCCACGATGAGGGGCATGCCGGTGCGCACGCCCTGGCCCATTTCTGAGCGATGCACAACGATGGTTACCCAGCCGTCATCGCCTACTGTCAGGAACACCAGAGGATTGTCGACGGTACCATGCGGCATGCCGTCGGCGCCGTACTTGGGGGCATCGGCCGCCTTGACAGTCTGCAGGCCGTCGGCGACGAGCAGCAGGCCGCCCATCGCTTGAAGTTGCAGCAAGAATTCGCGACGACTCAATCCCTTCGACGAGGTGAACTCGTCGGTGACAACGGCACTCATTTGGTTTGCCCCGAATCATTGGCCGCCTGTTTGATGGCCGCGCGTATGCGTGGGTACGTGCCGCAGCGGCAGATATTCCCGGACATGGCGGCATCGATGTCGGCATCGCTCGGATCCGGTTTGGCTTGCAGCAGGGCGGCGGCAGACATGATCTGTCCCGCCTGGCAGTAGCCGCATTGGGGTACGTTGATCTTCTGCCATGCCCCTTGGAGTGCTGCGCCCGCCGGGGAAGTGCCGATGCCTTCAATGGTGGTGATCTTTTTTCCCGTGGCTTGCGCGACTGGGAGCACGCATGAGCGCTGGGCCTGGCCGTCGACCAATACGGTACAGGCACCGCAGAGCGCTATGCCGCAGCCGAATTTGGTGCCGGTCATTCCCAGCAAATCGCGCAGCACCCACAGCAGCGGGAGATCCGGTTCGGCGATGACCGTGAAATTCTGCTCGTTGATCCGCAGTTCCATCCCCATCTCCTGTGATCTGCCGAATCGACAGTTGCTGCTAAAACAAATTAGGCAGCAATGGCTGGCCCTTAAGCGCCTCGATGAACAATGCCACAGCGAGTGAGGCATAGGCCACTGAACCGCCGATCAATACCGGCCATCGCAGTTGCCGCGACAAACCACCGATTAACAGGCCCAAAATCGGGATGGCTTGCTGCGCATGGATTCCGAGAAAATGAGCGATTCGAAGATCGCCGCCCGCGCGGTTCCAGCCGAATAATGGCGCGTGACCGTGAACGAGCCCCACGGCATGGCCGGGCTGCTGCGACATATAGATGCCGAAGCCGCCGCCGAGAACGAAGCACAATACGAGACCCATTACGACGGCTGCCACAAATTGCGGACTCAGGCGCGGCGCGGGACGACGTCCTATCTCCCACGCCAACGGCAGGGTGGTGGCAACCAGGGATACCGCCCCAAGACCCATCAACGCATACATGATCTCGTAAAATGTGCTCGATTTGTTGAAGTGAGATGCCAGTCCATGGCCGGCCTGCCATGCGATATAAATGATTTCGAAGCTGCCCGCGGCAATGATGACGGCGACCATGGCCCGCAGGCTTGGCGTCCTGCGTCGATCGGGCCGTACATAACCGAAGAACCACGCGCTCGTCAGTGCAAAAACCGCCACCGAGAAAACGAATTTGGTGGGCTTGGCCCATATGTCGATGTCATCGATGGTTCGAAGATCGATTTGCTGCAACAGCAGCAGGAGTGGCGTCAACACGAGGAGCAGCAAGCCGTAGGCGGTCAAGGTTCGCTGCCGGTGCCATGCCTCACCCAGGATTCCCCGAGGAGCGGCGTTTAGCAACAGTTCGGTCATGCCGCGATCACACCGGCGCCGCGGCGAGCAAACACCGCCCGTTCGACCAAGAACAGGAGGAATCCAATCGGGCCAAGCAAGAACGTAACGGGCAGACAGAGAAGTAACAAGAGCGGATGCATACCCTCCAGGGTCCCTTGACGCACGATCCAAGTACCAACAAAGAGGTCGAATGCCAGGTAATGCAGCCAGCCCGCGTCGAGCGCAGCATCATTAGCGAACAGAGTACGCACTTCGCTCAGGGAGCCAAATCCACCTCCAGGCGTTGCGGCGAACCCCTTCCAGATGCAGAAGAGATAAACAATCGCAAAAAGACCGGGGACCACGAGTCCGCTGACACGCAGTATCCAAACTCGCGGGCGCGCGGCAAATAGCGAAATCGCCAAGGCGACCCAGCACAGCATGGCAATGAGGTTGGCGATCGAGAATATTTGTGCAGACGTAAGCATGCCGGATTCCTCTGTCACAGCAAATTGTTCGGCCAAATCATCGTTCGCCACATGTGCGCAACTGCCGAACCATCGAACCCTAGACCCTCTTGGGGTTGCTTGAAATGCCGGCCGATAATATCGGTGAACAGTTCCGGGTCCACGGTGACATTCGGATCGAACGAGTACAGGTCGTTCAGGGTGATGAGGCGCGAAGTCATGTACCAACGATGTTGCCGCGCCTGTGCATAGGCCCGCTGGACGTACTCGGCGGGCTGGTAGTCGGGACCAAAGAACTTGATGTAGGCATCGGGATATTGATAGCCCACCGATTCATCGGCGAAAAATCGCAGGGCCTGATGATTTCGGACGGCCCAACTTATTTCTTCTGACACATAGGGCTCAATGAGCTGCGCGCCCCAATATCCGTGATCAACACGAATCAGTGCGCCATTCGCAATGTCGTGCAGCAGGCACGCCAGGACGACTTTTTCCTCCATGCCGCTTTTAAGCGCAACATTGGCGCTCTGCAGCAGATGATTGCGGGTGAAGGGCGTAAACCGGTAGCGAAAGAAATCAAGCAGCTTCGGCTTCTCCGGCATCTTCGACAGAGCCGGATTGTCGCCCATCATGAACACCGTATCCGGGCCCAGTTGCGCCATCTGCTCCGTTTCTGTGTCGGGCTGTCCCGTCCCGAGCAATGACATCGGCTGCGGCAAAATCATCCGCCGGTAGCCGCCTTGCGAAGCTTCGGGGTCCTTGTGTTCAGAACGGAGTGCTTTGTCCATTGGCGCCGCAACGTAGTGATGGAAACGTACATTGTATGCGAACACCGTTCCGCTGCGCAGCGGCGCTACTTTGCTCGAGCCAAGGCTGGATCAGGCGGGGGAACCGGGCCCCAAGGCGGAGGGTTTGCGAAGCGAGGTCCAAGCGGCCGCCGCGAAAACCAGCAGGTTAGCGATGATGACGGGCAATGCGCCGATCAGCGCGCCATACGTTACCCAGAGCAGTGCGCCCAGCATTTGAGTTCCGCGCAGCCGCGAGGGTCTGGCAAAAAAGTACGAGGCGACGAACACGCAGGTGGCAGCCCACCCCAGGCATTCAATCCAGAAATGACTCATATCGCTTCGGCCTGAGCCGCCGCATTGAAGGAGAGTATATTGCCGATCTTCAGTCGATCCGTTCTGTCCTTTTCCCACTCGTCCAGCGTCAGGCCGTACGCTTCGAACAGCTCTCGGATCTCACCGGTTCGCCAATGCAGCAGTTGGTCAAGTATCGGGGCCATGATGCTAAAAGCGTTATCACTGAGGACCACGCGCTTCGCGATCCGGGCAAGTTGCTTGTTCTCGGAGACTGCGATGGTAAATCCATCGTGATTATTGACGTGCAGCATCACGTGCACATCCGAGCCACCATCACCCACGTAGATCACGCGGTCGGCGGCAATGCTCAAGCGGTGCTGAAGCTCTTCGATGACGGCGACCTTGCCGTAGCCCGCGGGCACGCGACTGATCGCCTTCACTTCGCGCGACTGCGCATCGAATTCCAACTCCGTGCCATAAATGTGCTCGGCGGGAACGATGCCTGCCAATGCCGACGTCACGATTTCGCGAGGCGCGGCCGAAATGACAAAAAAGGAAAATTGATAGCCCGCGGCCCCGCGCCGCATGAAATCCACCAGCGCCGGAATGGCGCTCTTGAGCCGCACGCGTCGCCCCGCTTCGAGCAAGTGCTCGCGACGCACGCCGCGGAATTCCGGATCATGCCGAATCAAATAGGCCAACTCGCCACCCTGCTGAACCAGGTTGGTTCGAGCGAGCCCCGCAACGCGCTCCTCAAATCCGGATATTCCGAGCAGCTCACTCAAGACCACCCCCGAATCTTTGAAACTCAAGGTCTGGTCAAAGTCGGAAGCCAACAAGTAATGCTTCGCTGATGGTTCGCTCATAGGCTGCTCTTAAAGGATTGCATTGAGCATATTCTATGAGCCGCATGTGAAAGTCAGGTGATAAAGAATCGCTTGCGCGGACTTTCATTTCACTCAAGTTTGCATCGAAAGTGTGACGACCCTCGACGCATCGCCAAGATGTTCGCGAGTGCTGCGGTGGCCTGTGCGAAAAGCGTGCCTCAGGCCGACCCGCGCGCACTGTCCAAGTGCGCGCGCTGAGGACGGCGTTCCAGGATGGTTATCATGCCGTTCTTAGGACGCAAAGTGATGCGCGTTTGCAGTTTGATTTCCTGCGGCTCCTTGAGACGCAGGCGAAACCGCTGGGCGAGTACGGCAAGGATCAGAGTCGCCTCCGTCATGGCGAGCGTCGCGCCGATGCACACGCGAGGTCCGCCGCCGAACGGCAAGTACGAAAAGCGCGGCCGCTTTTCGCTGGACTCCCTGCTGAATCGGCTCGGGTCAAACCGCTCGGGATCGTCCCAAAGGCGGCGGTGACGGTGCAGCACCCAAGGCGATATTAAAACCTGGAGTCCGGGTGTCACCTTGAAGCCGCAGACTTCGTCGGCTTCCTGAGCTTCCCGAATCGAGATCCCCGGCGCCGGCGGGTATACGCGCATCGCTTCTTCGATAACCATGCGCGTGTACGGCAGATTTGGCAGATCCTCGACGGTCGGCGTTCTGCCCGCGAGCACGGTATCGAGCTCCTCGTGCAGCTTGGCCTCCTCGAGCGGATGCTGCGAGAGCAGATACCATACCCAGGTCATGCTCACAGCCGTCGTTTCGTAGCCGGCCACGAAAATGGTAATGACCTCGTCGCGCACCTCCGTCGCATTCAATCCAACGCCATCGTCCGGATCCTTGGCGGCGACCAGGCGCGTCAGGAAATCTCTGGGCGCCTCGTTGCGGATTTTTTCGCGTTCGCTGATCAGACGATAAATCGCCGCATCCATGCCCTTGAAGTGCGCCCGTATCGCTTCCACTGTGCGCTTGATGCGCCGAGGACCGATCAGCGGCAGGACGTCCAGCAAGCCAAATTCCAGCGAGGCCTGGACGAAGTTGAGCGCCTCGCGCGAAAGCGTTGCCAGTTCATCCGCGTCCGCGGAAAACATAGTGCGGCAGATAATCCTCAGCGTCAGCGCCTTCATCTCCTCGGCGATGTCGATTTCCGTCGCTTCGGGCAGCGCGTCCCATTGCTGAGCAAAAGCCACGGTGGTCTCCACCATTGCCGGCGCATAAGATTCGACCGTGCGGGTACCGAAGGAGGGCGCCATCACTTTCCGATGCGTGCGCCACTTGGCATGAGGCGCGCTCAACAAGCCTTCGCCGAACATCGCCGAAAAGAAATCGATTTCTAGGTCGTTTTTCGGATAGTTGGCGACGTTGTCCAAGAGAATGCGGCGTACGCCTTCAGGATCATTTACCATCAAAACGTTGCCCAGGAGCGACTTCGCCAAATAGACTGGCTGCTCGTAGGCGGCGAGGGGAATCACTTCAAAGGCGTTGCCCCTGGAAGCGCGCAGCGTCTTCAGGAATGATGCCGGCTTCAGGGGCGGCGGGCCGAGGCCGGCTAACGTTTTGCCTGCAATTGCTGATGTGGCCAACGACGCTCCTATTGCGTAATCGCACGAGTCCTCGGCAAAGTATAGGCGTTTCCGCTTTCATTGCAGGCAATAGAGTAGCGAATAAAGTTCATGCCTAAAATCCGATGGGGCATCCTCAGTACGGCCAACATTGGCATTAAACGCGTCATACCGGCCATCCTGAGCGGTGAGCGGGGTGGAATCGCGGCCATCGCTTCACGCGATGCGTCCCGGGCGGCCGAAGTCGCGGCGCGCTTTGCAATTCCACGAAGCTATGGAAGCTACGAGGCACTGCTCAACGATTCAAAGATCGATGCCATTTACAATCCATTGCCAAACCACCTTCACGTTGAATGGACCGTCAAGGCTCTGAATGCCGGCAAGCACGTCCTGTGCGAAAAGCCGTTGGGTCTAAATGCGCCCGAGACGCGGGCCATTGTCGATGCGCGTGAGCAGAGTCAGAAAAAGGTTATCGAGGCCTTCATGGTACGCCACCATCCCCAATGGCATCGAGTCCGCGCGCTGGTGCGGGCCGGCCGGATCGGCACAGTTCGCAACATGCAATCGGCGTTTCAATTTACCGTGCTTGATCCAAACAATGTCCGTAATCAAGCGAAGTTGGGCGGTGGCGCGCTGTATGACGTCGGCTGCTATCCCTTGGTCACTGCCCGCTACATCTTCGGCGCGGAGCCTGCACGGGTGATCGCTCTGATCAATCGCGATGCCGATCTGGGCGTTGACACGCTCACCAGCGGGCTGCTCGAATTTCCAGGCGGGGGTCAGCTGGTGTTCAGCAGCGGATTTCGAGCGGCGGCCTACCAACGCGTCACGATCTTAGGGTCGGACGGGCGCATTGAGATGCCTGTGCCGTTCACGCCGGCGAAGGATTTTGCCTGCAGAATAACAATTGACAGCGGCAAGAGCTTGGACGGAACGTCAGCGGAATTCGAACATTTCCCGGCGGTCGATCAATATTCGTTGCAATGCGACGCGGCGGCTGCCGCGTTTCTCGGCGAGACCCAGCAGGAATTTCCCATCGAAGACGGCATTGCGACCATGCGCATCATCGACGCGCTGTATCGGTCCGCCGTTTCCGGCCGATGGGAGACTCCGTGAGCGCGGCAACGCGGCGTGCGCCGGTTTGGCTGCTAGGGCTCACCAACACCCTGTTCGGAATGTACGGCGGCATTCTGGTAATCGCCGTGCCGCAACTCTTGAGCGCGCGGCACGTTCCGGAGGTAACGATCGCGGCAATGACGGCGGCGGCGATCTCACCCGGCTTTTGGACCTTTTTGGTCAGTCCAGTCCTCGATGTTCGATTTAGCCGACGCTGGTATTCCGTAGTAACTGCGTTGCTGTCCGCGGTGCTCCTGGCGCTCGCGCTGACCAACCTCGAACACCTTGCCCTGGTGGAAATCTTTTTGGTCGCCGGTTTCTTTTTCGCAAATCTTTACCAGAGCGCCTTGGGAGGCTGGCTCTCCAGCATCATCACTGCCAAGGAAGAACACTCCTTGAGCGTGTGGGTGACCATCGCGAACATCAGCGGCGGCGGCGCGATGGCGATGATGACCGGCGAAATCGTACAGCGTCTATCCGCCACGGCGGCGGCTTTGGTGCTGGCAGTAGTCGTTCTGCTCCCCACCGTGATTTTCTGTTGGATGCCTGCGCCCGGACCCGATCGGCGCCTGGCAAGCGAGAGCTTTCCGCAGTTCTTCGCCGATGTCATCAGCTTGCTCAAACGGCGCGAGATTCTCATCGCCATTGTCTTATTTATCGCGCCGGCATCAACCTTTTCCCTGGTCAACATCTTGGGCGGATTGGGGAATGATTTTCACACTTCGAGTCACTTCGTCGGGCTGGTGGGCGGCGCTGGAGTGGTTATTGCCGGCATTGCCGGCTGTTTGATGTTTCCTCTGGTTGATCGGCTGCTGCCGGTGCGCTATTTGTATCTCGTCATCGGCGTAGTTGGATCGATCTTCACTCTGCTGCTGCTCGCCCTGCCGCGCGCGCCCTGGGCATTTGCGGCGGCACTGATCGGAGAAAATGTCTTTCAGTCCTTGTCCATCACGGCCTCGACCGCGATTACCTTTGCCACTATCGGACGCGGCAATGCTTTTGCTGCGACGACGTATTGCCTCATGGTGTCGGCATTTAATGTCGCCAATACCTATATGTTGGTGGTGGATGGCTGGGGCTACGCCTGGCGTGGCGTAGCGGGCAGCTATCTCGTGGATGCCTGCGCCAGCCTGTTGGCGTGTCTTCTCCTGAGCCTACTGTTGCTGCATATCCGACCGCGATCGCAGCAGGCGGTAGTTCAATAGCCAATAAATAGCTTTGCATCTCACGGCTGCATCCTATTGGCGGCGGCCTGCGAATAGCCCTGGGAGATGCCAAAATCGAGGTCAAATCGAGTCTTGGTGCGATTTGGCGCCGCGGCGGCTGTCCTATTGTCAGGATTCACGGCTCATTGCGCCGAAACCGCTGATCTGCTCGCGGAGCCGGTCGAATCCATTACCGTCGTGGCCACGGGCGTCAGCAATATGACAGCCGCTTCGGCTGGCGACATCAGCCAGGCGCAAATACAGAGTGAACCGCTGCTGCGCCCTGCGGCAATACTTGAAAACGTGCCTGGACTCATCGTCACGCAGCATTCAGGCGAGGGCAAAGCAAATCAGTATTTCCTGCGGGCTTTCAACTTAGACCACGGCACCGATCTCGCGCTCGAGGTCGATGACATGCCCGTCAACATGCCTACGCATGCGCACGGCCAAGGGTACTCGGACTTCAATTTTGTGATTCCGGAACTTGCCGCAGACCTGCACTACAAGAAGGGCCCTTACTACGCCGATGAAGGTGATTTCGCGACCGCGGGAACCGCGCGGGTCGGGCTCGTAAACGAAGTGCCCACCAGTGCAACCGTTGGCTCTGGCGAAGATGGTTATCGACGCGGATTACTCATGGGCTCGACCGGCCTCTTCGATGGCACGCTCTTAGGCGCCGGCGAGATTTATCATAACGACGGCCCTTTCGATGTTCCGGATGACTACAACCGTCTAAACGGTGTCTTGCGATATTTTCGGGGCGACCCCTTGGACTATTTCACCCTGACGGCGATGGCGTATTCCGGACAGTGGAACTCGACCGACCAGGTTCCGCTGCGCGCCATTTCCGAGGATTTAGTCGATCGATTTGGAACTTTGAATCCGACCGACGGCGGAGTCTCGACCCGCTCGAGCCTATCCTTCAGCCGCGTCCGGCGCACCGACGAGGACCAGGTCCAAGTGTCGGCTTACCTGATTCGCTACAAATTAGATCTCTGGTCGACATTCACCTATTACCTGCGCGACCCGGTCAATGGCGATCAGATGCTGCAGCACGATGATCGAGTGGTGTATGGCTTCAAAGCCTCTAAGTCTTGGTTTACCTCACTCTTGGGCGCCCCGACCACCAATGTCATCGGGGCCCAGGCACGCATCGATGACATCAAAGATGTGGGCATTTTCCCCACCTTTGAGCGGCAAATCATTGGGACCACTCAGAACGCCGGCGTTTTGGAGTCAAACGGCGCGGTGTATGCCGAGTCGAATACACAGTGGCTGGATCATGTGCAAACGACCCTCGGGCTGCGAGAGGATCAGTTCGATTTCGACGTCAAAGACAAAATGCTGAATCCCGATGGCAGTTGCAACATCAACAGCGACCCTTTGGGCTGCGTCACGGGCAACAAGCGAGCCTCGATATTCAGTCCCAAGTTAGGCCTCATCTTGGGCCCCTGGGAGAAAACCACTTACTTCATCAATATCGGCGACGGTTATCACAGCAACGACGCACGCGGCGTCACGCGTAGCGGCCAGAACCCCGAGCAGAGTCCCGTCACGCCGTTGACTCGTGCCACAAGCGGGGAGGTCGGTGTCGCGACCAAGATCATTCCCGATCTCGATACGCGGCTGGATGTATTCAAACTGAAATTGAAGTCCGAGCTGGTTTTCGATGGCGATGCGGGAGTGACCTCACCCAGCGGCGCGACCACTCGCAACGGTATTGAGTGGGGAAACACTTACCATATCAACGAGTGGCTGTCGGCGGAACTCAATACGGCCTTTACGCGCGCTCGCTTCGATCACAACTCGGCACCGGATGATCTGGGCTGCGCCGAAGCGGCGCCATCGAATCCTTGCGCCGTGCCTATAGCCATCGTCGGCCGCTATGTCCCTAACAGCCCCACCAACGTCACTGACGCGGGACTCACTGCGCAGCGCGATTCCGGGTGGTTCGGCGCGCTGCGTGCGCGCCACTTCGGCGAGTCGCCGTTGGTTGAGGACAACAGTGCGAAATCGCCGGCGTACACCACGGTCGATGCGCAAATCGGATTTCGTGGCGCGACGTGGCTCGCCGCCATCGACGTGTTCAACATCGCCGATGTGAAATGGAACGATATTGAGTATTACTACGTATCGCGCCTGAAGAACGAAGCATCCCCCGTCCCTGACTATGTCGTGCATCCGGGGGTACCTCGCACGGTTCGCGCGCACTACCAATATCTATTTTAATTGTTGGGAATTCTGACCACGCTGCCTTTGGCTTGCGGATCATTCGGATCCTTCACCACCGTGACATACAAATCCTTCTCGCCGGGACCAAACGCGACATTGGTCGTCCCCTCTCCAGCGGCTATCTCGAATCGCCGTAAAAGCTTCCCGTCCGGAGATATCTTGAGTATCTGTCCGCCGAACCATTGGGCGACGTACATGTTCCCCTTGGCGTCGATCTTCATGCTATCCGGCCCGAGCCACCAGGAATTCGCCTTGTTGGGCGTGAGAAGATTCAGCAACGCGAAATTCGACCGATTCTTGAGCGTACCATCGCGATTGACGTCGAACTTAAGTATGCAGTTCCCCACCGTTTCACTGACGTAAAGTGTCTTCTGGTCGGGTGAGATACCGATGCCGTTGGCGTAGTTAAGATCCCGCGCGACCTCGAGCCAATCGTTCGCGCCGGGCGCGAGGTAAAGAATCTTCCCAGCCACAGCGGTCGGCACGTCTTCGGGCGGCCCAAAAACCGTCGCATAGGCAGCGCCGTTGGCCGCGACCATAACATCGTTGATGCCACCTACGAACTTGTTTCCATTGCTGTCCGCGTCCCAGCGCCGCAACTGCTTGCCGCTCATGTCGAGCTCGAGAATCGCGCCGCGGTTGTCGGTGCACGCGAGCAGGAAGGTCCTGTGTTGGGTCAGCGCCAGTCCGTTGTGGCTGCAGCCCGCGAGACTATTCAAGACGGTTGTGGATTTCCCGTCCCATTTGGAGAGCGTGTTCGAGACCCAACCCACGTAGTAGAGGTTGCCATCGACATACAGCGGGCCCTCGGGTCCCAGAACATTACTTACTATCGTGACCTCGTCAGCGCGCGCCCCGGCGCCGGTTAGAATTAGCCAAGCGGCGCAGACGAGTCCGGTGATTTTCATCGCTGTTTCAAGGTTCTTTTGCCGCGGGCGTAACTGCAGCAGCGCCGCCGCCGCGCACGTCGTTCACAACTTCTTTCACGGCGGCGATGACGACGTCGGGGCGGTCGAACTGGATGTAGTGGGTGGCGTCCGGCACGAGCTCGTGACGGCTGTGATGAGACCATGCTGCTTCTTCATTGTGCATTTCTTTCCATGCGGTCTGAATCCGCTGACCTTGCTCGGTCGTCATTTGCAAGGCCTTTAGCATGGCTGCCGGATAAGGCTTCGTGGCGGTCAGCACCACAATCGGCCGATCTTCCAACTGCCGCAACTGACCGGCGGACGAAAATGTCGCGTTCAAGAAGTCCAATTCCTGAATTGCCGAGGACAATGAACGGCTGAAATAGGCGTCTTGGGTCACCTTTGCCTGCGCAGGGAAGGTGGAGTTGGCGCTGTGTGCCTCAACCAGCCGCGGAATTCCCGTCCAACTCAAGGCATTCGCGGCCTTGAGCATCCCCTCTCCTGATTCCATTTTCTTGCCGGCGGCTTGCGCCATGCGGTCGGTCTGGTCTGGATGCGATGCATCGACGAACACCAATCCGGCGACTTCCTGCGGATAGAGCCGGGTAAAGATCATGATGTAGGGGCCTCCGAGAGAGTGGCCGACCAGGACATAGGGAGCGCGCTCCCCGGCCGCGGCGAGCAAGGCATGAAGGTCGCGGGCCACGCTCTCGGGCTCGAACTTCCCGGCTCGCGGCTCGCTCCACATAATGCCCGCACGGCTATAGGCGCAGGCACGCGTGGTGGCCGCGACCGAATCCTGTACCGCGCTCCAACTGAGCGATCCCATGGTATCGAGCCCGGCCTCGAAGACGACGATGGGTGCGCCGCTGCCGCGGCAATCGATCTGCATGTGGCGGCCGCCGATATCAAAGAGGCGCCCTTGCACGGGAAACTCCCTGGTCGCCCGCCAACGCATAGTTTGCTCGTAGACCACGCCTATGATCACTGCAGCGACGATGAGGCCGCCGATAATGAGGGCGATTCTTTTGACCCAGCGCATCATGTTTTTATCCTAATTGAGGGAGTCGAAACCGAGGCGACACGCTAATGCATGGCGTTCAGTTTCTCAACGCATGTTATGCTCCACGACCGGAAAATCGGCGATTTTCTATAATAGGAAGACAACCATGGGTAAAGTCGCTATCGCTATTCTGTGTGTTCTCGCCGCCGGCTGCGGTGGTGGGGGAACGGCGCCGCAAGCCTTATCGGCCGATGACGCGGCCTATCAACAGAAGCTCCAAGAGCTATTCCTGGACGCCAAACCGGGCTCCGTAATCGAAATTCCGGCGGGTCGACATGCGCTCGATCGTGTGCTGACCTTGCGCGCAAATGGCGTCACGATCCGCGGCTTAGGCTCAGACAAGAGCATTCTGTCGTTCAAGAATGAGATTTCGGGTCCCGAGGGCATGCTGGTGTACGCGAGCGATTTCACCATTGAGCACCTCGCCATTGAAGACAGCAAAGGCGACGGGCTGAAGGTAAACGACGGCGAGAACATCACCATACGCGATGTGCGAGTGGAATGGACAGGAGGTCCCAAGACCACGAATGGCGCCTATGGCATCTATCCGGTCAAGAGCAAGAATGTGCTGATCGAGGATTCCGCCTCGATCGGCGCATCGGATGCCGGCATCTATGTGGGGCAGTCGCAAAACGTGATTGTGCGGCGCAATCGCGCGGAGAAGAACGTCGCCGGCATTGAAATCGAGAACACCATCAACGCCGACGTTTACGAAAACACGGCGACCGGCAATACCGGCGGCATCTTGGTGTTCAACATGCCGAATCTCGCGCAGCCCGGGCAATCGACGCGCGTATTCAACAACAAGTCATTCGACAACAACCTGGCCAATTTTGCCGCCAAAGGCGCGGCAGTCGCCAGCGTACCGGCCGGATCGGGCGTGGTAGTGAACTCCAATCCGAAGGTCGAAATCTTCGACAATGACATCGCCGGAAATCACACCGCGAACTTGATCATTTCGAGTTATTTCTCCACTAATTACTACAACACTCGCGGTGTCGATCCCAAGTACGATCCGTATCCCCGGGCCATCTTTGTCTACGGCAATCGATTCAAGGGCGGGGGCGATTCGCCCGACGGATTGGAATTAAAGACACTGAAGACCGCCATGTTCGGCATCAATGGCCATTTTCCGGATGTTCTCTGGGATGGTTATGTGGACACAAAGAGTCTGGTCAATGGCTTGCCGCCGGCGGCCGAGCGCATCTGCGTTCAGAACGGCGACGCGGAAGTGCTCAACGCCGACGGACCGAACAAATACAAAAATCCCAAAGTCGACAAGACCGCGTTCCAATGTGAATTGCCCAAGCTCGCTGCCGTTGAGTTGCCGCACAGCTAAAGAGCCAAACCATGCTTGATGCAAGAGCATGGGTTCTCTGTGTTTGCGCCGCTGCACTGGCGCTGGTTGCCTGTTCGCGCACGTCGCAGCCGGTGCATTTCTTTGCCGAGGGGCGGCCTTCCAAACTCAGCGATTGGCAGGTGATTTATACGGATGGGCCCAACCTGGCGCTCAACGCGGGTGTTATTCCTTACGACCTGAACACGGCGCTGTTCAGCGACTATGCGCACAAACTGCGCACCATTTGGATGCCGCGCGGAACCAGCGCTAAATTCAGTGCGGACGGCAGCTTCGATTTTCCCGTCGGCACGATTATCAGCAAGACATTCTATTACCCGCGCACCAAGGGTGCGGCGCGCGATTCAATAGCAGTGGCGCGCACCTACGATCAGTCCGCCGACTTCAGCGACAAAGCCCAAGGCGAACTCGGCCTGAAGCTCGCGAACGTGCATCTGGTCGAGACGCGCATTCTGGTGCGTCGCCAAGGCGGCTGGGAAGCGCTTCCATACGTGTGGAATGCCGCGCAAACCGAGGCTGTTCTGGCACGGACGGGGGATGCGAAGCCGCTCGAACTCGTTTCCGACGATGGCACGAAACAGGCATTCACCTACGTAGTGCCCAACGAAAATCAATGTGCGGGATGCCATGTGGTGGATTTGAAAACCAAGCAGATTGCACCCATCGGGACCAAGGCACGGCACCTGAATCGCGAATATTCATACGCTATGGTGCGCGAGAATCAGCTCCTGCATTGGACGAAACTCGGCTACCTCACGGGCATAACAGACCCGGCGAGCGCCGCGAAAAACGCAGACTGGCGCGATGTTGCGCAGCCGCTTGATGCGCGCGCCAGAGCCTATCTCGATATCAATTGCGGGCATTGCCACAACGCAAAGGGACCGGCGAATACGACGGCGCTTGATTTGACCATCTTCGCAGCGGACGATCGCTATCTCGGCATCTGCAAGCCGCCTGTTGCGGCGGGGCGCGGTACGGGCGATCATTTTTTCGACATTGTGCCGGGGAATCCGCAGGACTCGATTCTGCCGTATCGCATGCGATCAAGTGAGCCCGGTGTGATGATGCCGGAACAAGGGCGCACGACCACGCACGTCGAGGGCGTTGTGCTGATTGAACAGTGGATTTCCGCAACTACAGGGCGATGCTCATGACAGAACAGATCGACACCGGCACACGCGATCTCCTTGCAAGCCTGAACGAGGGCGTGCTGACCCTGACCCTTAATCGACCTGAGGCGCGCAACGCGATGAGCGAGGCGATGAATCGAGCCTTGGCGGAGCAGCTTGCCTGGGCCGAGGTGGCACCGTCCGTGAAATGCGTGGTCCTGACGGGCGCAGGCAAGGGCTTTTGCGCCGGCGGAGATGTCAAAGGCATGGCCGATCGCAGCCATGAACCGGCACCGATCACGCTCGATGAGGCGATATATCGTCAACGGGTCAATCAGCGTGCGACGGCCGGACGGTTGTTCAAAATGCCGAAACCCACGCTAGCCGCGCTGCCGGGTGCCGCTGCCGGCGCCGGCTTGGCATGGGCGCTCGCCTGTGATCTTAGGATCATGTCGCGTACCGCGATTCTCACCACCGCATTCGCGCGCGTCGGCTTCTCGGGCGACTACGGCGGTACCTACTTCCTCACGCAGCTCGTCGGCTCGGCGAAGGCGCGCGAACTCTACTATTTGTCGGAACGAGTGAGCGCGGATGAGGCGCTGCGGCTTGGGCTCACCAACTGGATCTGCGAACCGGAAGAGCTTGCGGCACGGACCCAAGAAATCGCGAGCCGATTGGCGCGCGGCCCGAGCATTGCCTATCGTTATATGAAGGAAAATCTCAACCGCGCCATGGGTGGAGAGGTCGACGAGTGTCTCGATCTGGAGGCAACCCATCACATACATTGCGCGGCGACCGATGACTATCGAGACGCGGTGCGGGCGTTCGTTGAGAAGCGCGAGCCCGTTTTTCGAGGCCGCTAAATATGCGACTGAGACAAATCGCGCTCGTCGCGAAGGACCTCGCAGCCGCTCGCGCTGATATCTCGGCCGTCATGGGAATTGATTACGCCTACGATGATCCCGCCGTCGGCAAGTACGGCTTGCGCAACGCAGTCTTCCCCGTCGGTGACACCTTTCTCGAGGTTGTTTCGCCGAAGCAACCCGGCACCACAGCCGGTCGGCTGTTGGAGAAGCGCCGCGGCGATGGCGGCTACATGGTGATCCTGCAGGTTGATGACATGGCGCAAGCCCGGGCCAGAGTCAAAAACGCCTCAGCGCGCATCGCCGATCAGACGGACAAAGACGGCGCCGCCTTTACACATGTTCATCCGAAGGACATCGGCGGTGCGATCCTGTCTTTGGACAGTATGGTTCCAAAGGAGCGCTGGGAGTGGGGCGGTCCGCATTGGCAGTCGCACGTTTGCACCGATACGTCGGTGAAGCTGGCCGGGGCCGAGCTGCAGGCCAAGGATCCGGCCCAGATGGCGGCGCGCTGGGCGCAGGTCCTCGGCCGCGCGGCCACCTTGGATGCGGGAGTTTGGCGCATTCGATTGGATGACGGTGAAATCCGCTTCAGCCTCGAGCGCGATGGGCGCGGAGAGGGACTGGGCTCGTTTGATGTCGTGGTTCGCGACATTGACGCGGTGCGCGCCAAGGCTGCGGCCCGGGGTCTGCTCGATCCCGACGGCGCCGTCGTGCTTGCGGGTACGCGCGTGCGATTAATTCGAGGTGAAAAGCATGACTGAGAATTCTGGAACCGGGATTTCGCGGCGACGACTGTTGACGATGATCGGCCAGACTGCGGGCGGTACGGCGATGTACCAAGCGATGCACAGTCTTGGGCTGGCGGCGGAATCCCCCTTCGAAGCGCCGATCCGCTTGAGCGCCGCCCCGAAGGGCGCCTCGGTTCTAGTGTTGGGTGCGGGAATTGCCGGACTCGTCGCAGCTTACGAACTACGCAACGCCGGCTACAAGGTGCAGGTGCTGGAGTACAACGCACGCGCGGGCGGTCGCAACTGGACGCTGCGCGGCGGCGATCGTTACACGGAGTTGGGAGGAGAGACTCAAGAGTGCCAATTCGATCCGGGCCTGTACATCAATCCGGGACCGTGGCGCTTGCCTTATCACCATCTCGGCATGCTCAGCTACTGCAAGCGACTGGGGGTCGCACTGGAACCGTTCGTACAGGTCAATCACAACGCCTACTTGCATGGCCGCAAAGCCTTTGGCGGCAAGCCACAGCGAATGCGCACCGTCAAGGCGGACTACGACGGCCATATCGCGGAGCTGCTGGCAAAGGCCACGCAAAGCCATGCGCTCGACGCCGACGTGAGCGCCGAAGATCAGGAGATATTGCTCTCCTCGCTGCGCTGGAGCGGCGCGCTCGACCAAAATTATCGATTTGTCAAAGGGCCCGACAGCAGCGATCGGCGCGGCTTCGAACGTGATCCGGGCGGGGGCTTAAGCGCAAGACCCCAGTATTCCGAGCCGGTCGGCTTAAGCGACATGCTGAGATCGGGCCTCTGGGGCTCGCTCTTCATTAGCGAACTGTACGACATGCAAACGACGATGTTCCAACCGGTGGGCGGCATGGGACAGGTGGGTCAGGCGTTCGCGCGTGAGCTGGCGCCGCTCATTCGCTACAGCGCCAAGGTCGTTGACATTCACCAGGACGAACGCGGCGTCACTGCCACCTATGAGGATTTAAACGCGGGTTCCAGCCGGCAGACGGCGAAGGCTGACTGGTGTATCTGTACCATTCCGCTGTCGATCCTCGGCCAGATACCCATGAACGTCGGGGGACCGATGGCCAAGGCGATCGCCGCGATTCCCTACTGCACAGGACTCAAGGTCGGCCTGCAATTCAAACGCCGCTTCTGGGAAGAGGACGAACAAATCTACGGCGGCATCACCTATACCGACTTGCCAATTGGACAGATCAGTTATCCGAGCAGTCGATTTTTCGCCGACGGAAAAGGTGTGCTGCTTGGCGCGTACATTTGGAACATGCTCGATTCAATGGAATTTACCTCAATGACGCCGGCCCAACGCGTCTCGAAGGCCGTTGAATATGGAAGCCAGATTCATCCGCAGTACGCGAAAGAATTCGATAATGGAATCGCAGTTGCCTGGCATCGCGTGCCTTCCGCAATGGGTTGCTTCGCTCTCTGGTCGGACGAGAATCGCGCCGAGCACTACGACAATTTGTGCGCATTCGACGGCCGCATCGTGCTCGCCGGAGAACACGCCTCTTATCTGCCCGCTTGGCAAGAGGGTGCCGTGACCTCCGCGCTGGATGCCATTGACCGGCTGCAGCAGCGGGCACGAGCCGGAGGTGCCGCATGAGCGCGGGAAAGCGCTCGGCAATTGCCGCGGCTGTGCTGTGCACTGGGGTTGCGGTTGCCGCGGATCTTTTGGAGTCCGTGCCGCTCAAGGCGATGGACGGCCGACAGATCTACGAACGCATTTGCCAGGGTTGTCATATGGCCGATGGCGCAGGCGCGGTGGGGGCGGGACATTATCCGGCCCTGGCGAAGGATCCGACCTTGGTATCGCGCCAATACATGGCACTGACGCTATTGACGGGAAGGCGCAACATGCCCGCGTTCGGCGAAAAACACGCCATCGCCTTCAGCGGTCCGGCCGTCATGCTTAGCGACGCGCAGATCGCCGCCGTGATCAACTACGTGCGCACGAATTTCGGCAATCACTACAAGGACTCGATCACCGCTGCCGAGGTCAGTGCGCTCGACCAGAAAACTCGCTGATATTGCTCACTTTGCCGAGGACTTTTCCTCGAGGCCCGAATCGCGCGCCGCCAGCTGACCGATCGCCGACCAATCGAGCGCCTCGCCGCCCTGGGCGAGCAGCGTCAGGAAACGATCGCGAAGTAGACTCGCCAGCGGCAAAGGAACGTTCAGTGTCTCCGCGGCCGCGAGTGTCAGGCGAATGTCCTTTTGCCCCAAGGGAGCCGCGAAGCCGGCCGGCTCAAAGCGGCGCTCGACAATCAGCCGGCCGTAAGTTTTGTACACCGGCGCATCGAACAACGTCGAAGTGAGCAGATCGAGGTACTGTTGCTGATCGATTCCGCCTTTGCCGATGAGCGCCAATGCCTCACCCAGCGACTCGATCACCGCGGCAATGAGAAAATTGCCGCTCAACTTCACCAAATTGGCGTCCTCGGGTCTAGCCGACATCACAAAGGTTCTTTGCCCCATACTCTTGAACAGCGGCATATAAGTCTCGACCAGCTTAGGCTGGCCACCCACCACCACGAATAGTTTGCCGCTCGCCGCGGCATCCGGGCGACCGAACACGGGCGCGGCCAGATAATGCTGATCGGCATCGGCGTGGGCGGCGGCGATGCGCTTGGATAGCGCTACGCTGATGGTGCTCGATGAAATGTGCGCGGCTCCCTTCTTCAGGCTTGCCAGCACACCTCGCGTTCCAAATACGATGCTCTCGAGCGCATCGTCGTCGGCCAGCATCGTGATGACGACTTCTGCCGCGCAAACCGCCTCGACGCTGCGCTGCGCTTGCGCGCCGAGACGGACCAACGCTTCGGTCTTGCTAAAGGTTCGATTGTAGACCGCGACCTCGTGCCCAGCTTTGAGCAGGTTCGCTGCAATGCCGGCACCCATCTGCCCGAGGCCAATAAATCCGATCTTCATGGCTGTACTCCTCAATGTATAGTGATTCGCCATTTTGACGTCGCGCAAGCCGAAAAATAAAATCGAGGCTCAGATGAAGCTTAAATCAACCATCGCGATGACGCTGTATCTGTCGGCGGCGCCTCTGTGCCATGCGCAAGATGTGCCCAGCCCCGTAGACCGAAGCTATCCCGGCATCATCGAGCTGCACGTCGATGCGACCAACATTGCGCAAAAGATCTTCAAAGTGCACGAACGAATTCCGGTGAAGCCCGGTCCCGTTACCCTGCTGTATCCGCAGTGGTTGCTGGGAGCCCATGCACCAGCCGACGGTTCTTTGGCGCAATTTGCCGGCCTTACTTTGAGCGCGGACCGGCATCGAATCGAGTGGCGGCGCGACCCGTTGAACATGCACGCCTTCCACGCGACTGTGCCGGCCGGCGTTTCAGCGCTCGAGGCTGACTTTGTCTTTCTCTCGCCCCTGGAGGGTGCCGAAGGCGCCATTGTAATGACACCGGAAATGCTGGCGGTACACTGGGAAGCGCTGGTGCTGTACCCCGGAGGTTACTTCGCGCACGGCGTCATGGTACAGCCGGCGGCTGTCTTTCCGGAGAACTGGCAGTTCGCGGGCGCGCTCGAACAAATTGGACACCCAGGCCCGGAAGCACAATTCAAAGCCGTCAATCTCGAGGAATTGATCGATTCGCCGCTGTACGCGGGCAAGTATTTCAAACGCATCGACCTTGATCCGGGCGCCAAGGTGCCCGTGTTCTTGGATTTGGCCGCGGACAATCCGCAAGACCTGAACGCAAGCCCGAAACAAATTGATGCCCATCGCGCACTGGTACAACAGGCCTACAAACTGTTCGGCTCGCATCACTATGATCACTACGATTTTTTGATGGCGTTGAGCGATGAGTTTAGTTTCGCCGGTCTGGAGCATCATCAGTCAGGCGAGAATGGCGTGCGGACGACTTATTTCTCGGACTGGGATCATCAACAATCCTGGCGATCCAATTTGGTGTCGCACGAATTTATACATTCCTGGGACGGAAAGTTTCGGCGGCCCGCGGATCAGTTGACCGCAAATTTCAATTTACCGATGCAAGATTCGCTGCTGTGGGTTTACGAGGGAGCCACCAGCTATTGGGGCCACGTGTTGGGCGCTCGGTCGGGGCTGGTCGAGGGCTCGCAAATGCGCGAAGGCTTGGCGGCGACCGCCGCCTTGTACGATAACCGTGTCGGCCGAAGCTGGCGCTCACTCGCCGACACCACCAATGAACCGATCATCAACACGCGCCGGCCGCTTGGTTGGATGTCATTCCAGCGCGCAGAGGACTACTACAGCGAGGGCGAACTAATCTGGCTGGATGTCGACACCAAGATTCGCGAGCTCTCCGATGAAAAGCGCTCGCTCGACGATTGGGCGCGCAGCTTTTTCGGCGTCCAAAATGGGCGCCACCAACCCCTGGGCTACACGTTTAAAGATGTTGTAGCATCATTAAATGCCGTGCAGCCTTACGATTGGCAAGGCTTTCTGAGCACGCGCCTCGAAGGACATGGTCCCGGCGCGCCGCTGGCAGGCCTTACACGTGCGGGTTGGAAGTTGGTGTATGGCGAAACACCCACAGAGTTTTCCAAGGATGTGGAAGCCTACCGGAAAGTCTCTGATTTTTACTATTCGCTTGGCGTGACGCTCGATAGCAGCGGCCGCATTGCGGATGTTTTGTGGAACAGCCCAGCCTTCAAGGCGGGACTCTCGCAGGGATTTACCGTCGTCGCGGTAAACGGCAAAGCATATAAGCCGGAGTTGCTGAAAAGCGCGATTGGCGCGGCGAAAGTAGATCATCAATCGATCGAGCTGTTGCTGCGCCAAGCGGAGCGTTATCAGACGACGCGAATCGATTATCACGAGGGTCTGAAATATCCGAGGCTCGAGCGCATCGATGGAACGCCCGACCGTCTCGAAGCGATTTTCCGGCCGCTGCCTTGAGGTCGGGGTTCAGTCGCTAGGCACGAAGATGGCGAGCAGGATATAGACCAGCAAGCCTGTTCCCGCGCACAGGAACAATACGGTAAAGAATAGCCGCCACACCCAGGACTCCATTCCGGTCAAGCGCCCCAGGCCGCCGCACACGCCGGCGATCCACCGGTCGGTGCGGCTGCGGCGGAAAGTATTGACCGCCGACACGAAGGGCGGCGATGAGTTCGTGTTCCCGGCATTCAACAGCCGCTCCTTGGCTCGCGTGAACTCTTCGTCCGTCAAAGCGCCGCGCGCGCGAAGCTCATCTAATTTGTGAAGGTCATCACTTAGAGTCATTGCGATCTCCGTTGCGCGCGGTGTTGTTGTCAGCAGGGCTATTTTGGGCCTGGGCATTCTGACGTGCCGCCTTTTCTTTCACTTTCTCACGATGGTGCTCAATCACACACCCGGCGGTGGCGCCCAGAACGGCATGATGTCCGGCGACATGTCCGACGATACCGCCAACGGCCGCCCCTTTCAGGCACCCTTTGGCGAAGCCCGTGGCCGGTAGCAATGCAAGACAGACGCAAATCGCGAGACAGGCAGTAATTTGGCGCATTTTCATTCCCCTGGCGAGTACCGATAGCTTAAATACACCTCACATGCGCAAAATTGCACAAGCAAAGCACACTTCCGCCTAAGCCTAGCTAAAACAGGATGTTAGGACCAGGCTCAACGCGCCCCGCCGGGGCGGGGTTGGCTCCCAGCGGCAATACGTCGATACTTACGCGAAAACAACACTCTCATCGTTCCCAAGGACATTTTAACAATGGCGAGCAAGAACAGCACGTTGGGCAGTCTGATCCGTTTGGTGCGAAAGAAGAACTCGTGGACCTTGCGCCAATTGAGCGAGCGGGTCGGAATTCCGCTCTCCACCTTGGCCAAGGTGGAGACTGACAAGCTGTCGCTCACGTACGATAAGTTGCAGCAGTTCACGGCAAGGTTGGGATTGACCATGACGGAGTTTCTGGCTCAGGGAGAAATGCCGGCCGCCAATGCCTTGCCCGTCTTTACGGCGCGCCGCAGCCTCACCAACACCGGCAATTCGATCCAGATCTCAACCCCGAACTATGACTATGAGTACCTGTGCGCCGATTTACGAGAGAAACGCATGGTGCCGATCCTGACGCGCATCAGGTCAAAAGACATTGCCGAATTTGGCGAGCCCTTGAAGCACCAGGGCGAGGAGTTCATCTTTGTCATCGAAGGCACCGTCGAAGTGCATTTGCAGTTCTACAATCCGGTGCGGCTCTCCGCGGGCCAGGGCATCTATATCGACAGCACCATGGGGCATGCCTATGTCGCGAGGGACTGCGAAAGCGCACTGGTGCTCGGCATTTGTTCGAGCGAGGACCCCAATCTAGCGAGCGAGCTCATCAGTCTTGCGGCTAATGAGGCGCAGCAGAACGCGTAGCGGCGGCGATGGGTTGCAGCGCGCGTCCCCGATTGAGCCAGAAGCCAACCGCAAAAAGCACAATGATGAGCGGTACGGCGACACCGAACTCATCGATCGCATAGGGCGTCAGGGTGCCTCGAGCGCCGGTTAAAGGCGTAAAGAAACCCTGAATGAACAGGTTGTGGCTGGCATGCAGAATTGCGCAGGGCCAGACGCTCTTGGAGACCAGGCGGAACCACGTCATGATGAAGCTGGACCCAATCGTGAGCGCGCAGAAGCAAGGCATCGAGAACCACCACGGCGTTCCGCTGTTGTAATCCGCGAACAGCAACAGCGGCATGTGCCACGCGGCCCAAATGACGCCGACGACGATGCTGCCCCGGGTGAAGCCGAGCCGCTCGACGATCAATGGCGTGAGCAGCCCGCGCCAACCGATTTCCTCCCCCAAGGCGTGCGCAACGCTTGAGATCATTTGCGTCGTACCGATGAGCAGTAGGTACAGCGGAATGAATGCAATCGGGCTGGTAACTGTCCAGCCAAGCTTCTGCGCGATCGCCGCGATTGCGTTGGGATCCGGGAAGATCCCGAAGCCGAGAATCCAGATCAACCCATAGGCAATCGCCGCGTAGGCGAACGGTATGAAGTAGGAAAGGAATGCGTAGCGTGCGCCGCCCCAGCGCAGTCCCAATGCGGCGAAATCCACGCCTCTGATGTAGCAGCTGGCGACTGCGGCCGCCGCGGGACACCACATCAATCCGGCAACGTACAGGCCTTTGCCGGCGCCGACATGGCCCGAGACGATTATCAATGCCCAGAACAAACTGCTGAAACACGCAGTCAGCGCCAGGTAGCAGAGAATCGTCAGAGTTTGCTTCCGCACCGGCCTGGCGTTTGTGGCTTAGATTGACAGCAATTCTCTCATCAGGCTAACTACCGCGCAAGTTTCTCCAATTAGGCCATGTTTTTACGCGACAGGGCGACAAGAAAATGACCCGCAAACCAGAGTCGGTGTTGATCGCGTTGATGATGACAGTCGCCGTTTGCGCGCGCGCGGCCCCTTCAGAGCAGGAACGCTTGCCGCCCGAGGCGCAGGCCGGCAATTACGTCGGCAGCGATGTGATGATTCCGATGCGAGACGGCGTCAAGCTGCACGCCGAAATCTGGCGGCCGCGCGGCGACACCTCCAAGCTTCCCATGTTGATGCAACGGTCTCCCTACGGGTTTGGCTTGAGCAGGGTCAAACAATCGATGGGCGCGGAACTCAAAGAGTTGGCGCAAGAGGGATTTATCTTCGTGCTCGAAGACATCCGCGGCCGATTCGGATCCGAGGGCGAGTTCGTGATGCTGCGCCCCGAGGCCACGGCCAAGGGTGGTGTGGATGAGTCCACGGATACGTATGACAGCATTGATTGGTTGATCAAATCGCTGCCGAACAATAACGGCAAGGTTGGCGTCTTTGGCGTGTCCTATGGGGGCTGGACCACCGCGATGGCAACGATCAATGCGCATCCGGCGTTGAAGGCCGTTTCCGTGCAGGCCTCTCCGGAGGATATGTTCGTCGGCGATGACTTCCATCACAACGGCGCCTTCCGCTTGCAGTACGCCTGGGAGTACGCGGCGGCGCTGGAGACCGATGGGCGAACGCTCAATGCATTCCAGTTCAAACAGGAAGATCCTTATTCCTGGTATTTGAAACAAGATGACCTCGCGACTCTGGATCAACGCGCCTTGGGGCGTCGCCTGCCTTCCTGGCAGAACTTCGTCGAGCATCCGAATTACGATGCATTTTGGCGCTCTGCCGTGACCTCCAAATTGATGCCTGCTCCCGTGAAGACGCCCAATCTCATCGTCGCCGGTTGGTGGGATCAGGAAGACTTCTACGGACCGGTCACGATTTATAAACGGCAGCAAGCGAAGGATCCTCAGCATCGCAACTTCCTGGTGATCGGCCCCTGGAATCATGGCGGATGGGCGCGAGATGCCGGCAATCAATACGGGCCGCTGAATTTTGGGTCCGACACCGGCAGCTACTTTCGAGCGAACATGGAGACGCCGTGGTTCAAGTACTGGCTGAAAGGCGAGGGCAAGCTCGATCAGCCGGGGGCCTTCATCTTCGAGACCGGCAGCGACAAGTGGCAGCGCTTCGACGCGTGGCCGCCGCGAGAGGGCATATCGAAAAAGCGGCTCTACTTCCATCCCAACGGCAGGCTGTCATTTGAGGCGCCCATCGCATCCGACACAGCGGCCGATCATTACCTGTCGGATCCGGCGAACCCCGTTCCTTATCGCACAAGGCCCATCGCCACGACATTCTCTGCCGACGGAGCTTGGAAAGTATGGCTTGCCGACGACCAAGCACCGTTCACGAAACGTTCGGATGTCCTGTCTTGGCAGACGGATGTCCTGCAAGACGACGTCACAATCCGCGGCAATGTCGCCGCTCAACTCTATGCTAGCACCACCGGCACTGACGCGGACTGGGTCGTCAAACTGATCGACGTCTATCCGGCCGACGAGACCGCGGCGCCGGCCATGCGCGGGCGGCAATTGATGATCGCCAATGACGTGTACCGCGGCCGCTTTCGCTCTGGCTTCGAACATCCCGCGGCCCTGACTGCGAACCAGGTGCTCGCATACTCGATTGACTTGCATTCCGCGTCGCATGTATTCAAGAAAGGTCATCGCATCGCCGTGCAGGTGCAGAGCACTTGGTTCCCATTGATCGATCGCAACCCGCAGACTTTCGAAGCGAGCATATTTAGCGCGCATGCGCCCGACTTCAAAGCCCAAACGCACACCGTGTATCACAGTCTTCAGTACCCCTCAGCCATCGTGGTCGATATCGCGGATGCCGGAAAGCACACGAATTAGCCAAGGACCCTTACCATGCACATCTGTATGCGCCTTCTAGTCGGCAGTTTTTCGATTGCCGCATTCCTGACTCAAGCCGCCCCGGCTCACGCGGCGCCGGTTAGCATCGAAGAAGTCATGCAGGCGCCTTACCCGTCGAGTTTGGTCGCCTCCGCGAAGGGAAATTCCGTTGCGTGGGTATTCGACACCAAAGGATGTCGGAATATTTGGGTGGCGCAGGGCGCTCACGCGCGCCAGATCACCCCGTACACCTTGGATGATGGATTTGATGTCGGTGATTTGGCGTGGTCGGCGGATGAGAGCCTGGTGGCGTATGTTCGTGGCGGATCCATCGAAGACGATCAGCCCGCCAACGTCAATAATTCGCCGGAGGGTGCTGCGCCTAAAGAAGTCTGGGTGATATCGACCTCGGGCGGTGCGCCGCGCAAGGTGGGCGGGGGCCACTCGCCGAGTTTTTCACCGGACGGCACTCGCTTGGTGTTTGCGGATAAGGGCAAGATCATGACGGCTGCAACCGATGCGGGGTCTGCCGCCACGCCGTTGATCGTGGATCAGGGCCGCATTGCATCCATGACCTTCTCGCCCGACGGCAAGAAGCTGGCGTTTGTGAGTGCGCGCAAAGAGCACTCACTGGTGGGTGTGTACGATTTCGCCGCTCGAACTATTACCTGGTTGAGCCCGAGTCTCGATCACGATACCTCGCCGGTGTTTTCGGCCGCCGGTAGCGAAGTCGCTTTCATTCGAATCCCTTCAGAGAAGAATCCGGGTTTTGTCTCGCATCGTGCGGGTCAACCTTGGTCCATTTGGGTTGCCGATGCCGCGAGCGGCGCGGGCCGTCGAGTCTGGGTGGCGGACGGCGGCGTCGGCAGCGCTTTTGCGCCTACGCTGGCGCAGAAAAATTTACTCTGGAATTCGAACGACGAGCTGGTGTTTCCTTGGGAGAAAACCGGCTGGCTGCAGCTTTACGCCATCCCTGTCCGCGGCGGCGCGCCGCGATCGATTACTCAGGGCCAGTTTGAAGTCGTGCACATGGTCTTGAGCCCCGATCGGCGACGGTTGGTCTACTCCTCGAATGAGGATATCGATCGGATGCATGTGTGGACCGTCGACTTCATGGGCGGCAAACCGACTCTGGCGAGTAAAGACCATGCAATCGAAGATTACCCGCAGATCAGCGGCGACGGCACGATTTTCGCGCTGCAAAGCGACGCAACCAAACCGCTGCAGCCGGTGATGTTGGCCGCGGCCGGGCGGTGGCAGTTGCTGGTACCGGAAGCGTCGGCAGCCTTTCCCTCGGCGAAATTGGTGACGCCCGAAGCGGTGACTTATGCGGCAAAGGACGGACAATTGGTGCACGCTCAGCTGTTCCTGCCGCGTGATGCGGGCGGGACGAAACCGCATCCCGCGATCATGTTTTACCACGGCGGCCCTCGCCGCCAGATGCTGCTGGGCTTCAATCCCATGGGCGCCTACAACTGGATGTACGCGCTCAATCAGCGCTTAGTCTCAGAAGGGTACATCGTCATATCGGTCAACTATCGCGGCGGTATCGGTTACGGCTTGGATTATCGCGAGGCTAATAACTTCGGTCCGGACGGCGGCAGCGAAGTGAACGATATTCTGGGTACGGTGACCTATCTGCAGGGAAGGAAGGATGTCGATGCGCGCAAGGTCGGCGTCTGGGGCGGCAGTTATGGGGGCCTCATGACGGCCTTGGCGTTGGCACGCGCATCCAAGGACATCGCGGTCGGTGTGGACTACGCCGGCGTGTACAACTGGGACTCGATGCTCGCATCGCTTGGCGCGCCTGTAGAACCCGGGGAGGCAACGCGACGCGGCTTCGATTCATCACCTATCGCGACCATCGATCAATGGCATTCTCCCGTCCTGGTCGTGCAGGCAGACGACGATCGGAATGTACCGTTGCAGCAATCCGTGGAATTGATTGAGGACCTGCGTCTGCATCACATCGATCATGACGTAATCATGATGCCCAACGAAATTCACGATCTCGCACACTACTCATCCTGGATAGCGTTGTTCAAAGCAACCGATACGTACCTGAACCGTTATCTTCTTCAGTAGCGCGCGCGTGACCATAGCCCGTGCTCTATAATCGGCGTTGGCTGGCTTGCTGGGGATAAGATGCTTTCCAAATTAGCGGTTTCGGCGTGCTTCGCGCTCGCCTGGCTGTGTGCGGGCGCTGCAGATGTGCAAACCGCCGACAAACCGCAATTCGGGGCGTGGGGTCTGGACCTCAGCGCCATGGATAAGCAAGTGCTGCCGGGCAATGATTTTAATCGCTACGCGTCCGGCGCCTGGCTTGCGCGCACCAAAATCCCTGCCGACAAGCCGATGGCTTCGCTTCGCTACCTGATGAGCGATCGCACTGAAGAGCGGTTGCATGAGCTGATGAATAAGGCCGCAGCGACTGCGCCCGCCGAGCCAAAGGACTTGGAGGGCAAGGTTGGCGCTTTCTACAAGGCATTCATGGACGAGGCACGAGTTGAAATGCTCGGCGCTGAGCCGTTAGCCGCGGAACTCGAGGCCATTCGGGGAGCTTCCGGCCGCGATGACATCGCCGAATTGATGGGCCGCAACAACAGCGAGTTTTTCGCGACGATTTTCACGCTCGGAACTGACGTCGATCTCAAAGACGTCACGCACTATGCACTCTATGCGACTCAGGGAGGGTTGGGTCTCCCGGATCGCGATTATTATCTGCAGCCGTCATTCGCCAAGCAGAAGGCCGCCTATCAGGCCTACGTCGCACAGTTGCTAGATCTCATCGGCTGGCCCGAATCGCATGCCCGCGCTGCCGCCGTGGTTGACTTCGAAACCAAGATCGCCGCTGCGAGTTGGAGCAAGACGGAGCAGCGCGATGTCGATAAGACCTACAATCCGACCAAGACGCGAGATCTTGCCGCTTTGACACCCGGCTTTGCCTGGTCTCGATTCTTGCGGGCGGCGGGAGTCGACGGCATGGATCGCGTCATCGTGGCGGAGAAATCCGCCTTCGTGCGGATCGGCGCGCTGTACCAATCGGCTCCGCTCGATGTGTTGAAGGCCTGGCAGGCATTCACGGTCGCGGATAACGCCGCATTTTATCTCTCGAAGCCATTCAGTAGCGCGAGATCGGAGTTTCGCGACAAGGTTCTTTCCGGCCAGTTGGTTGAGCCTGTGCGCTGGAAAAGAGCAATTCACGCCGTAGGCGGCGCGGATTGCGCTGGCGGCGATCGCATCGATTGCTTCGGAAACTTAGGTTTTGGCGTGGGGCAGTTGTATACCGCGCGCTATTTTCCACCCGCCGCCAAGGAAAAAATTGAAGCACTGGTGGCGAATGTCAAGGGCGCCATGCGGGCACGCCTGGAGCGCCTGGATTGGATGACCCCGGCCACCAAAGCCGAGGCCTTGAAAAAGCTCGATACCTATCAAATCAAGGTTGGCTATCCGGATCACTCGCGCAATTACTCCGCGGTGCTGATTCGCTCCGATGATTTGCTCGACGACGTGCGCCGCGCGGCCGAAGCGGACTGGCATTTCTACTTGTCGCGGCTCAATGGTCCAGTGGACCGCACCGACTGGAGCATGACTCCGCAGACGAATGATGCCTACAACGGCTCGCTGCGCGATATCGTGTTTCCCGCCGGTATTCTGCAGCCACCGATATTCGATGCCGCGGCCGATCCGGCCAT
>Ga0302325_10003666_pt1 | contig 36035 bp, 28 predicted proteins | sample Palsa_T0_2_FD_201948 | JGI IMG/M metagenome (GOLD analysis project Ga0302325, IMG submission 201948) | Peat permafrost microbial communities from Stordalen Mire near Abisko, Sweden - Palsa_T0_2 | ecosystem: Environmental > Terrestrial > Soil > Palsa > Peat permafrost | place: Sweden: Abisko...
TACGACGCGCTGATGCGCGAGCTGCAGAGCCTCGAGGCCCAGTACCCCGAGCTCGCCACGCAGGACTCGCCGACAAGGCGGGTGGCCGGCGCTCCGGCGGAGCGCTTCCGCAGCGTGGAGCATCACCAGCCGATGCTCAGCCTGGCCAACTGCTTCGACGAGGCCGGGCTCGCAGAATTCGACGAGCGGGTGCACAAGGTGCTCGGCCCGGCCCCTCTGAGGTACGACTGCGAACCGAAGCTGGACGGGCTCGCGGTGGAGCTGGTCTACCTCGACGGGGTGCTGGCCGAGGGCTCCACCCGCGGGGATGGCCTGGTGGGTGAGGACGTCACCGACAACCTGCGGACCCAGAGAAGCGTCCCTCTGGTGTTGGCCACCTCTCACCCGCCGGCGCGTCTCGAGGTGCGGGGCGAGGTCTTTTACCGGAAGGCGGATTTCGTCCGTCTCAACCAGTCCCGGGAGGCCCAGGGCGAGCCCACCTTCGCCAACCCGAGAAACGCGGCCGCCGGGTCACTCCGGCAGCTCGACGCCAAGGTGACGGCCGGCCGTCGCCTCTCGCTCTTCCTCTACGAGCTCGGGGCGTGGGAGGGGTCGCCCTTCGAGACGCACGAGGCGAAGCTGTCCTTTCTCGGCTCCCTCGGGCTGCCCATCAACCCCGAGAACCGGGTGGTGGTGGGGATGGAGGCCGTCCTCGCTGCCCACCGGGAGCTCCTCCAGCGAAGGCACTCCCTTCCCTACGAGGTGGACGGGATGGTGGTGAAGGTGGACGGCGAGGACGCGCGCCGGCGGCTGGGGATGGTGTCGCGAAGCCCCCGCTGGGCGGTGGCCTTCAAGTTTCCGGCCGAGGAGGCCGTCACCCGGGTACTGGCCATCGACGTCAACGTAGGCCGCACCGGGGCCCTGACGCCGGTGGCCTTCCTCGAGCCGGTGCAGGTGGGCGGGGTGACGGTGTCCCGCGCCACGCTTCACAACCCGCTGGAGCTGGCGCGCAAGGACGTCCGGGTGGGGGACCAAGTCTTCATCCGGCGGGCCGGGGACGTCATCCCCGAAATCACCAAAGTGGTGACGTCGGTGCGCACCGGCGAGGAGAAGCCGTACGTCTTTCCCACCCACTGTCCGGTGTGCGGCTCGGCCACGTTGATGGACGAGGACGGCGCCATCCTCCGCTGTACGGGCCTGGCCTGTCCGGCCCAGCTGCTCGGCCACCTCCGCCACTTCGCCAGCCGCGGCGGGATGGACATCGAGGGCCTGGGAGAGAAGCTGTGCGCGCAGCTGGTGGCGGCGGGCCTGGTGCGACGGCAGGCGGACCTCTACGCCCTGACGGTCGAGGCGCTGTCGGCGCTCGAGCGGATGGGGGAGAAGAGCGCGGAAAACCTCGTCGCCGCGCTGGACAGGAGTCGCCACCCGCCGCTGCGTCGGTTTCTCTACGCGCTTGGCATCCGCCATGTCGGCGAGGCGACGGCCCGCACCCTGGCCGAGGCCTTCTTGGAGGTGCGTGCCCTGTACGAGGCCAGTGAGGAAGACTTGATGCGGGTGAAGGACGTCGGCCCGGAGATAGCGCGGGCCATCGCCGCCTTCTTCCACGACGCCCAGAATCGCGAAAACATCGACGCCCTGTTGGCCGCCGGCGTCCAACCCGAGCCGCCGGGAAAGCCCCAGGGCGGCCCCTTCAGCGGCAAGACGGTGGTGCTCACCGGGACGCTTTTGGGGATGGGGCGGGAGCAGGCCAAGGAGGAAGTCGAGCGACGAGGCGGCAAGGTGTCGGCCAGCGTCTCGCGCAAGACGGACCTGGTGGTGGCCGGCGCGGACGCCGGGGGCAAGCTGAAGAAAGCCCAGGAGTACGGGGTGCGGGTGCTGGACGAGGCGGCCTTCCTGGACCTGCTTCGCGAAAACGCGTAGGCCTGTCCTTTGGAAATGTCTCGCCGCCGCATCCACGTCATCGTCACCGGACGCGTCCAGGGTGTCTTCTTCCGCAAGACGACGGTGCAGGAGGCGGAGCGGCTCGGCCTCTCCGGCTGGGTGAAAAACCGCAGCGACGGGAAGGTGGAGATTGAGGCCGAGGGCACCGACGAGGCGCTCGATGCCTTCCTCGCCTTCTGCCGCCGCGGCCCGGAGCACGCCAGGGTGGACGAGCTGGCGGTGGCCCACCACCCCGCGCGCGGCGACGTCGGCTTCCGGGTGGAGGACGGCAATTGAGCGCCCTTTCGGACACCTTGGGCATCCGCGCCGGGGCGCGCATCGCGGTGGTGGAGCCGCCTTCCCTATTACCCGAGGTGCTCGAGCCGCTGCCCGAGGGCGTGGCGAGGCTCACCCTCGATGAGCCGGCGCTGGACGTCGTCCTCTTCTTCACCCGCGACGCCAAGCACCTGGCCCACAAGATGCCGGCGCTGGTGCGCGCCATGGCCTTGAGTGGCCGGCTGTGGATTGTCTGGCGGCCCTCCGCCGTCCCGGCCCTCGACGAGGTCCTCGTCCGTCAGGCCGGCCTGGAGGTGGGCCTCGTGGACGACAGGCGCGGGGACGTCCTGCCCGACTGGACGGGGCTCAGGCTGCGCTGGCGGTCCCGCCCCCGGGTTGAGCGCCCCTCCCCCCGGGCGTGATGCGGCCTTTACAGGGGGCCCCGGCTGTACCATGTTGCCCTTGAAAGGATTCGACTGCCCCCAGGTGGGGTTTGACCCGGCTTTGTGGCCGGGCACCCTGGCGCTGGGGCACGGACGTCCAAAACTTTTTCTGACGGGTCGTTTCCCCAGGGGTTTCCTACAGCTCGGCAGTCGCCCTGACGTCAGGGCCCAGGCCCGAGAAGGAATGCCACTCCCCAGGGGAGCTCAAATCGCAATTCGGGAGACTCCGCTTTTGGCAGGTTGTCCGGAGCTCCCCATTGCATCTCGGGAGTTGACGCGCGCGTGACCACACCGCCCCCAGGCACCGACGCCATCCAGGCAACGGGTCCCTTTTGTGCGGCTGGCACGCCCACTCCCCTCGCGCACGCGCAGGCGCCGTCCACCGTTTCCCGTCCGGTGGACGCTGCCCCGCGCCGTGCGCAGGCAGGATTGACGCATGAGCAGCATCTTGGTCATCAACGCGGCTGGCCGCGAGACGCGGGTCGCGCTTGTGGAAAACGGCGACATCGCGGAGTTCTATCTCGAGCGTAAGAAGGACAAGGGCATCGTCGGCAACATCTACAAGGGGCGCGTGGTTCGCGTGCTCCCTGGGATGCAGGCCGCCTTCTTGGACATCGGGCTGGACAAGGCCGCCTTTCTCTATGTGAGCGACGTCGTCTACGACCCGGACTTTGCCCGGGCCGCCTTCGAGCTCACCGAGGGCGAGCACGACGAGGAGGTGCCGGAAGTCCCGGAGGGCACCGAGGGCGTGGCGCCCACCCCGGACGAGCACCCCGAGGCGGGGGCACTGGCCGCCGCTGCCGAGTCCGACGACGAGGAGGACGACGGCCCGGACATCCTCGACACCGAGGGCGCGCTGCACGCGGCGCAGCTCGAGGCCGACGGCGCCCAGCGCGCCGCCGACGTCGCCGGCCCGCCGCCCGAAGTCGGCTCGCCGGTGTCCCTGGCCGAGGACGCCCCGTCCGTGGCCGACGCCCACGACGCCGCGGCAGAGCCGCACGCCGAAGTTTCTCACGAGGCCGTGCCCGAGGCCGTGGCCCCACCGCCGGAAGCCCACCCCACCCCGTCCGAGGTTGCAGTTGCACCGGCCGATGCCGTGGCAGCGCCGGCCGCGTCCGAGGCGGCGACGCACCAAGAGGCACCGCACGCGGCCGGCGAGCGCCGGGCGCCCCGCGAGGAGCGCGGACGGAGCCGGGGCGAACGCGGCCAGGGCCGCCACCGCGAGGAGGACAAGTCCCGGGTGCGGAAGTCCACCCGCATCGAGGACCTCCTCAAGGTGGGCCAGGAGGTGGTGGTGCAGGTGTCCAAGGACCCCATCGGGACCAAGGGCGCACGGCTCACCTCACACGTCAGCATTCCCGGCCGTCACCTCGTCTTCATGCCCACCGTCGACCACGTGGGCATCAGCCGCCGCATCAGCAACGAGAAGGAGCGGCGGCGACTCCGGGAGACGGTGGACCGGCTCCGGCCGCCGGGCACCGGCTTCATCGTGCGCACCGTGGCCGAGAACGTGCCGCAGGCGAAGCTGGAGAGCGACATCCGCTTCCTGATTGAAATCTGGAACCAGGTGGTGCGCCGAAACGAGCGCCGGGGAGGCCCGGGCCTCATGCATCCGGACCTGGACCTCATCCTCCGCGCCACGCGAGACCTCTTCGCCCAGGACGTGGAGCAGCTGGTGGTGGACGACCGGGACGAGTACCAGCGCATCCTCTCCTTCGTCACCGCGCAGGACCCGGCGCTGGCATCCCGCGTCGTCTTCCACGACAGCGAGGAGCCGGTCTTCGACGCCTACGGCATCGAGCAGGAGCTCCAGCGCGCCGCCCAGCGCAAGGTGTGGCTGAAGAGCGGCGGCTACCTGATTTTCGACCAGGCCGAGGCCCTCACCGCCATCGACGTCAACTCCGGGCGCTACGTGGGCAAGAAGAGCCTCGAGGAGACCATCACCAAAATCAACGTCGAGGCGGCCAAGGAGATTGTCTACCAGCTGCGGCTGCGGAACATCGGCGGCATCATCATCTGCGACTTCATCGACATGGAGAAACCGCAGAACCGCGACAAGGTCTTCAAGACGCTGCAGGAGGCACTGGGCCGCGACAAGGCGAAGACCAACGTCCTGCGCATCTCGGAGCTGGGCCTCGTGGAGATGACGCGCAAGCGCGTCCGGGAGTCCCTCGGCCGCATCCTGCACGAGGACTGCAGCTACTGCGGAGGCGAGGGTTCGGTGAAGACCGTGACCACCGTCGTCTACGACATCTTCCAGGAGCTGCGGCGCGAGGCGCCCAACCTCCGGGACCCGACGCTGGTGGTGAATTGCAACGTCGAGGTGGCCCGGGTGCTCCAGAGCGAGGAGCGCGAGGAGCTCCGCCACCTCATGGACCGCTTCAACAAGTCCATCCAGGTGCGCCCGCAGACGAGCTACCACCGCGAGCAGTTCGACCTGTACGCCCGCACCGTCGCCGGGGAGGACCACCGCATCGTCACCTCGAAGAGCACGCTGCGGCAGCAGGAGGGCCTCGGCGCACCGCCGGAGCGCGTCGACCCCGCCCAAAGGGACGGCGGCGGCGGCAGCGGCGGGGGGGGCGGCCGCGGACGACGGCGGGACAGGAAGCGCGGCCCGCGCGAGGGCGGCCCGCCGCAGGGTGGCCGGGGAGGCCCGCCGGGCCAAAAGGCCGGCCCGGCGAAGCCCCCTCCCGTCCCACCGCCAAATTCCTGAGCAGTTGCAGAGGCTTGTCCACCGGGCCCGCTTGCAACCGAAGTCCATCGTGGTAGTGTCTCTGACGCCGGTGGAACCCCTGCTCGCCCATGCGTCCCTCCGAGGGCGCCCTCGCGGCGGTCCCCAAAGGGGGAGTTCGCGATGCTGAAGAGCGACCTCATCAACATCCTGGTGGCCAAGCGCGCCATCACCCAGAAGCAGGCCGAGGCCACGGTGGAGACCATCTTCGAAGCCATGAAGGAGGCCCTCTGCCGTGGTGAAAACATCGAGATTCGCGGGCTTGGCGCCTTCCACGTGAAGAATTACGACGGCTACCAGGGACGAAACCCGAAGACGGGCCAAGTCATCCCGGTGAAGCCCAAGCGCGGCCTCCTCTTCCGCACCGGCAAGGAGTTGCGGGACCGCGTCAACCGCTCCGGCGGCAACAACCCCTCGGGCTCCGAGGGCGGCGGGACGAGCAGCGCCGCCTGACAGCGGGACGGCCCACCGTCCCCGCTGTCTCTCCCCAAAGGACACGAGAAAGCCCCTGCCCGCCGGTGGGGCACCCCTCCCGTCCGCCCGAAAAGCGGGGCCCGGGTGGGGCTGGCCCACCCCCCAGAAGCCCCCTCTTCCCAAGGCCTCCCAAGCCTGAATAAAAGGCGCTCCCGCCCGCCGGAGAGGGTGGCCGGGTGGTGGAGCACGACGCGACGGCGCCCTTGTGGCGAGGCTGGCCTTTCTCTTGAAAAATTGCCCGGCGCCTTGACCGGGCCGACACTGCTTCCACTCGCCGGCGTCCTTGAAACATGCGCGTCCCTTCGCTCCACGTCCCTGAAGTCCCGCAGAGGACACACCCTCGCGTGCCGGCGGGTTTTGCCGTGGAAGTCCGCACCCGGCACGGTGCCTTCACCGCGCAGGCCCGGGACCTCTCCATGGCCGGACTCCTCCTGGTGGGCTTCTCCGCCCAGGCCGGGGAGCTCTTGCCGCTGTCCATCTCGCTGCCCGGCGACCAAGTCCGCGCCTTCCAGGGCCGCGTGACGCGGGTGCACGCCGATGGCGTGGCCCTGGAGTTCGAGCGCCTGGACTGGGACGACCTCTTCGCCCTGGCCCGCTTCCTCCACCCCCGGCTGCCCTGAGGGCGCCTGTCCGTCCCTAGGGACGGACAGTGCCCCGAAGCTTCAGCCGCGCTTCTCGCGGTGGCGGGCCACGAGCTCCATGAGCTCGGCAGCGCGGAAGGGCTTGTGGATGTAGCCGTCCGCCCCGGCGGCCAGCGCCGCCTCCATGTCCGACTTCTTCACCTTGGCGGTGAGCATGTAGAGCGGGACGCCGGCCGTCACCGGGTCCCCCTTCAACATCCGGCAGACGGTGACGCCGTCCATGAGGGGCAAAACGACGTCCAGGAGAATGAGGTGAAACGTCTGGGTGCGGGCCCGCTTCAAGCCCTCGACGCCATTGGCCGCCGTCTCCACCTCCACCGGGCCGTCGTGGAGCATGCTGCGCACCAACTCACGGATGACGGGCTCGTCCTCGACGACAAGGATGCGGAAGGGGGCGGGCTCGTTCATTCGAGTCCCCCACCTCTAGCCCGGGCGCGGCCCCGGCCGCTAGCCGCCCCCGGCAGGAGGTGGCCCCTTGCCTCTGACGCTGTGCGGCTCAGCTTTTGAAAGAGCCGCCCGCGCTACCACACCTCGCAGCGCGGCGAGCGCACCATGGCCTGGCCCAGCTTGCAGCCGAAGGCCTCCTGAAAGGCGATGAGGTTGGACAGCGGGCCCTTCACTCGCCACTCGGCCGTGGCATGGGGGTTGGTCTGGGCCTGGGCGCGCAGGGGCTCCGGCTGCGCCTTGGCGCACCAGGACTGGGCGAAGCCGAGAAAGAATTGCTGCTCGGCGGTGTAGCGCGAGGGTGGCACCGCTTCCGGGTGCGCCTTCACGTAGGCCTGCATGGCCGAGAAGGCCAGCTTTAGCCCGCCCAAGTCGGCGGTGTTCTCCCCGAGGGTGAGCGCCCCGTTCAGCTTCACGTCCTCCACTGCGATGTAGCCGTCGAATTGCGTTTTCACGCAGGCGGCGCGCTCCTCGAAGGCCTTGCCGCTGGGTGCCGTCCACCAGTCGGCGAGGTTTCCGGCGCCGTCGAATTTCCGGCCCTCGTCATCGAAGCCGTGGGTGATTTCGTGGCCCACCACCATCCCCATGGCCCCGAGGTTGACGGCCGGGGTGGCCTTCCTGTCGAAGAAGGGCGGCTGGAGGATACCGGCGGGAAACGTAATCTCGTTGAGCTGAGCGCTGTAGGTGGCGTCAACCGTGGACGGCGTCATGTTCCACTCCGTGCGGTCCAGGGGCTTCCCAATCTTCTTGAAGTCCCGCTCATTCTCGTAAGCCTGGCTGCGCCAGCTGTTGCCGAGGTAGGAGCCGCGGTCGATGACCAGCCCGTCGTAACTCCTCCACCTGTCCGGGTAGCCGATGGCATTGGCGATGGCCCGCACCTTCTCCCGGGCCCGGGCCTTCGTCGCCTCGTCCATCCAGCTGAGGGTGGCGAGGTCGGCCTCGAAGGCCTGCTCGATGAGGGCCACCATCTCCAGGGTGGTGCGCTTCCCGTCCGCGCCAAACGTCGCCTCGACGTAGGCCGCGCCCAGCGCCTCTCCGAGGGAGCTGTCGACGGCCCGGACGCACCGCTTCCACCGCGGCTGCTGCTCCTTGGCACCGGAGAAGGACTTGCTGAAGAAGTCGAATTGCGCCGTCTGGAAGCGCTTGGGCAGCGCGTCGTGGGCGCTGCTGGCCAGCCGCCAGGCGAGGTAGGCGCGCCACTCGGCCAGGGGGACGGCGCGTGTCATGGACGACACCTCTTGGAAGAAGGGCGGGTGGTCCACGCTGATGGCGGTGGCCGAGCCGGCTCCGGCCGTGGCCAAGAAGACGTCCCACTCGAAGGCCGGGGCGAGCGCCTTGAGGCCGGCGCGCTCCACCCGGTGGTACGTCTTCTCCGGGTCGCGGCGGCTGACGTTGTCCAGGCTGGCCTTGGCCAGCCGCGTCTCGAAGGCCACCACGGCGCGGGCCTTCTGGGCCGCGGCCCGTGGCGTCTCCCCGAGGAGGACGAAGTAGTGCTTCACGTAGGCGAGGTAGGCCGCCCGGATGGCCTTCGCCTTCTCGTCGTCCTTCAAGTAGTAGTCGCGGTCCGGAAGCCCGAGCCCGCCCTGGAAGAAGCCGCCGATGACCAGCGTGGCGTCCTTGGAGTCCTGGATGGAACCGAAGTCGAAGAGGGGGTTGGCGCCGAAGCGTTGAAGCCGCGCCGCCGCCTCGGCCAGGCCCTTCCGGGAGGAGATGGCGGCGATGCGCTTGAGCTCCGCCTTGAGCTCGCCCACGCCACTCTCCAGCTTCGGCTCGTCCATGCAGGTGGCGTAGAAGGCGCCCACCGCTTCCGGGTAGCGCATCCCCGCCGGCGGCTTCCAAGCAGCGGCCGCCTCGAGGAGTCCCCGAAGCGTCTTGATGTTTTGCTCGTCGATGCCGTTGAAGCCCCGGGCCCAGTAGCCGCGGTCGGCTGGAATCTCCGTCCTGTCGAGCCATCCACCGCAGGCGTAGCGGTAGAAGTCGTTGCAGGGGTCGGCCGCCGCGTCCATCACCGTGGCGTCGAGGCCCGCCGGCATGGGCAGCGTGGCCCTGGCCTCGGCACTCAAAGGCGGAGCCGCCGGCGCCGGCGCGGGCTTTGGGGCCCCTGGCGTCTCGGGCGCGACGCTTTGCTTGGACGGGGTGCTGCAGGCGGCAAGCGCCAGGGCAGCGAGGGAGGCCCGAAGCACCGGGCGCAGCGTCGAGAGGTTGGGCATTGTCTTTCTTGCCTTTGCGGGCTCGAGGAACGTGAAAAGGGAGGGCCAGCGCCGAAGCCAGGGAGGACTCAAGGAATGGCGCGCGGGGGGTGCCCTTGTACGCCAAAAGCGACGTCCCCATTGCCGCCGGCCCAGAGGACTTCCCAAGGCGAGTCGAGAAAGGGGCCTCTACGGTGCCTGGGCGTCGTCGACGCGCGCCAGGTCCCGCTGCTCGGCGAAGCCTTCCAGGCCGTTGGGCAGCCGAAGGCGGACGAAGGCGCCCGCGGGGGCGAGGAGTCGCACCGTGCTTCCGGCGTGCAGCTCGAAGGCCACCTTGCTCGAGGGCTCGGGCGTCTCCCGCACCGGCAACGTCCTGGCCAGCACCACCGCCTCGTGCACCGTCTCGCCGACGACGTAGTGCGCGAGCACCAGCCCGGCGCCGGGAAGCGACACGAGCAGGAGGAGCGCCGCACCGCTGAGGAGGCTCGCGCCGCCACCCCTTAAGCGAAGCACGAGGAGGAGGGCGAAGGCGACGCACCAGGGGACGAGGAAGGCCAGCCCGGCGCCCAGCGAGCTCGTGGCCGCCACCAGCCTGGCCACCATGCCCTCCTCGCCGGAGGCCCCCACCACCTGGTCGACCACCCGGCCGCGGGCGATGGTGAGGTTGGCGTCGACGTCCGCGCCGCCTCCGTGGCGACGCGCCCGCTCGAGGTACAGCACCGCCTCTCCCAGCTTCCCCTGGGCGAGCTCGGCCGTGCCCAGGTTGTACTCCACGTCCGGGCCGCCCATGCCGTGCTCGAGCAGCTTCCGGAAGGCCGCCTCCGCCGCCGCGGTGTCGTCGCGGCCGTAGGCCTCGACGCCCTCGGCAAAAATGGCGTGGGCCTCGGCCGGCGAGTAGCTGACTTGCGACAGAAGCAACGAGAGAAGGAGCGCGCTCACTGCCAGCCCTCCAGGACGCGCTCGGCCTCGAGGAGGAGCGTCTGGCGGCTGAGCCGCACTGCCCCCGGCGCGAAGCGCACCGCGTCGCAGGTGTCGAGGACGCGGGCCGCGCCCTCCACCAGCGCCGCCGGGGCTCCGGCCTCCGTCAGCCGCTGGCGCAGCGCATCGCGGGTGAGCCCCGAGAGGCCGGCGCCGAGCCGGGCCTCGAGAAACGCCGTCACCGCGCGCTCCACCTCCTCGGAGAAGGCCCCATCCGTTCCGGACGTCCGCAGCCGCGCCGCTGCGGCGAGCCGGCCCCGGGCGGCGCGCGTCCCTCTGCGCTGCTCGCTCACCGGGTCGTGCCGCGCCCGACGCGTCCGCACCACGCCCACCAGGGACAGAAGCACCCAGGCCGCGGGGGGGAGGACGGCTGCGGCGACGAAGAGCGGCCGGCGCCACACCGGCGTGGGCGTCGAAAAGCGCGCCTCGAGGCGCAAGGGGCGGAGCGCCCCGGCCGGAAGCACGTTGCGCACGCTGTCGGGCACCCCGCCCACCGGGCCGGCGGCGCGCAGGGCGCCGGCCTCTCCCGGCGTCACGGTGAGGCTCAAGGGCTGGGTGCGCACCGTCTCGTAGCGGTGCGACTCGGGGTCGAAGTAGCTGAAGGAGAGCGGCGGAATCTCGAAGGTGCCCGTCTGCTGGGCCATCACCAGGTACTCCTGGCTGCGCTTGCCTTCGATGCGGTCACGCACCGCGGAAATCCGCTCCTGGGACGTCGGCTCGTACAGCTTCAGGGCGGCCGGTGCCGTCGCCCTGGGGAGCACCACCTCCTTCATGTTCCCCTGGCCCTGGAGCGCGACGCGCAAGGTGACGGGCGAGCCAAGCTCCGCGGTGGACGAGGAGAGCTCGGCGGTGAGCTGGAAGCTGCCGACGTTGGCCGGCACAAACCCCGCAGGCGCCCCGGGAGGCAGGGGCTTCACCTTGAGGGTGAGCGGGTTTCCGACGCGGTGCTCGCGGCGCCCGGCGAAGAGAAACCCGGTGGTGGCGTCCATCTCCGCCGGTTCGAGCTCCCGGGTGCCGGCCCGCATGGGGAAGAGGGCCTTGCGCTTGAGAAGCGCCGCCCGGTAGGGGACGCCATTCACCGTGCGTGGCTCGTTGACGATGCTGGTGGGACTCTCGATGTCCTCCGTCCAGAAGCCGTCGAGGTTCGGGAATTTCTCGTTGCTCACCTGCGAGAGGTCCACCCGGCTGTAAATCCAGACCGACAGCGTCACCTGCTCGCCGACGTAGACTTCCTTCTTGTCCACCTCGCTGCGCAGGAAGAGGTCGTTCTCGCCGTGCGGGCCGGCCGCCTCGCGCTCACGCTCGCGCAGCGCGGCGAAGGGGTCCTCCAGGTCCGGAAACCCCGGCGGGAAGCCAGGCATCATGTTCGGCCGATGGGCGCCCGCCGCCGGCGGGGCGCCGCCCACGTGGGCGCTGCGCACGGTGATGGTGAGCGGGTTGCTCTTCACCACGGCGTCCGGCGTCCGCAGCTCCACCGGCGGCAGCGTCAGCTTTCCGACGCGCGTCGGGTGGAGGATGACGGTCACCGTCAGCTCCTGGCGGATGACGGGCCCGCCTGAACCGAGCTGGATGAAGCTCGACTCGCCGCGGTTGGTGCTCAGCACCTCGGCACCGTCGTAGTGCGGCAGCTGGATGGCGCTGCCCCGCGGGGCATTCGTCGCCCGCACGGTGAGGATGAAGGTGTCCATCAGCCCGACTTCGCTGCGGTCGACTTCCGCCTGGACCTCCGGCGCGGCCGACGCGGCCGACGCCGTCAACACCAGGAGGGCGCCCAGGGCGCTACCAGTCCTTCTCATTCGGCTTCCTCGGCGGCTTCTTCTGCTGAAACCGCCACAATTGTAGGTTCTTTTCGCTCTGTCGCATCGCATCGAGCAGTCGCTCGGTGTCCCGGCGGTCGAGTTGCCCCGCCTCGCCCACCCCGCCGTCGCGCAGGGCGTCCAGGGACAGCCCGGCGTCGGGCTCCTCGGGCCTCGGCCCGGCGTCGGTCCCGGAGCTCCCGGCCTCGGCCCCCTTCTGGCCCTGGCTCCGTCCTGCGTCCGGGACTCCCTTGCCAGAGCCCTTGCCCGCGTCGCCCGGGCCACCGTCGCCCCCGGTGCCACCATCCCCCGTCCCGGCGTCGCCCGTCCCTCCGTCGCCGTGGCCCGCGTCTCCGCGGCCCGCGTCGGGAGGGCCTCCGTCCGGCTGGCCCGCGTCGCGTCCGGCGTCCGGCGTCCCGCCGTCGCTTCCGGACTTGGGCGGAGGCAAGCGCCGCAGAAGCACCTCCAGGTTGTGGCGCGCGGCCTCGTCCTGGGGCTCGAGAAGCAGCGCGCGGCGGTAGACGGAGATGGCCTCCTGGGTGCGGCCGAGTTCCGCCAGGGCGTTGCCGAGGTTGTAGAGGTCTTGCTCGCCGAGCTCCCCGGGCGCCATCTCCGCCGCGTGCTGGTAGGCCTCGCGCGCCTCGTCGTGGCGCCCCAGGCGGTAGAGCGCATTGCCGCGGTCGTACTCGAGCGCGGCGCTGCCCGGCAGCTCCTTCTGCGCCGTCTGGAAGGCCTGGAGCGCGTCCTCGTAGCGCCCGTCGTCGTAGGCGGCGAGGCCCTCGGCCACCTTGGGAGGGTTTTTCTCCAGGGGCCCGAGGGCCTGGGCGGCCGTCGAGGCGAAAAGCCCGAGGACGAGAAGCACCGCCGCTGGGGCGCCCGTGAGTCCGTCCCTCACGTCGTCCCCCGCCGGCGCCCAGGCAGGACGAGTCCCGCGACGAGGAGAAGCATCCCCGGGGCGAGGAAGGCCTGGAAGCGCTCGTCCCAGCGCACGGTGAGACGGCTCTCCAGCTCGCTCTTCTGGAGCCGGTCAATCCGCGCCGCCACCTCCTGCACCGCCACCCCGTGCGGCTGGTAGAAGAATTCGCCGCCGGTGAGCTGGGCGACGGCCTCCAGCCCGGCCCGGTCCATCCGCGTCAGCACCGTGTTTCCCTGGGCATCCTTCTTGTAGCCGAGCACCTCGCCCGACTTGCCCAGCTCGGGGATGGGCTCGCCGGCGTCGCTGCCGATGCCCACCGCGTACACCTTGATGCCGGCCGCGTGGAGCGACTCGGCCGCCTCCATCTCCTCGCCGGACAAGTCCTCGCCGTCGGAGAGGAGCACCACCACCCTGTCCTTGGCGCCGCGGTCGGCGCTCTCCAGCATGTTTTGGGAGAGGGCTAGCGCCGCGCCGATGTTGGTGCCGCCCTGCTGCATCTGATCCGGGTCGACGGCCTTGAGGAACAGCTTCGCCGCCGCGTAGTCGCTGGTGAGGGGGCACTGCACGTAGGCGTCGCCGGCGAAGGCGACGATGCCCACCCGGTCCCCCTTCAGCGAGTCGAGGAGCGCGTTGAGCTCCAGCTTGGCCCGGTCGAGCCGGTCGGGGGCGACGTCGCGGGCCAGCATGGACTTGCTGGCGTCCACCGCCACCACCAAGTCGATGCCCCGGCGCCGGGCGAGCTCGGTGCGGCTGCCGCACTGGGGCTGGGCCAGGGCCAGGGCGAAGAGGCAAAGCCCTGCGGCCTTGAGCCCGACCTTGAGCGCCCCGAGGGCGGTGCTCACCCCGGGCGCCAGGAGGGGCCCGAGCCTCTTGCCGAAGAGGGACTCGACGCGGGCGCTGCGCTGCAGCGCCACCCACAGCCCGAAGAACCCGAGCGCCCCGGCGAGCAGGAGGAGGACGAGGAAGCCCGGGCGGGCGAGGCCCAAGGGGTAGCCGAGGAAGCCGAAGCGGAAGGGGTTGCTCACGGAAACACCTTGAGCCAGGTGCAGCGGAGCACGAGCTCGAGTGCCGCGAGGAGGAAGGCGAGCAAGAGAAAGGGCGGGAACTCCTCGCGCATGTTGGCCATCGCCCCGCCCTCGAGGAGCTTGCTCTTGTCCAGCCGGTCGAGCACCGAGCGCAGGCCGCTCTGCAGCGACTCCCGGTCCGTGGCCCGGTAATAGGCGCCGTTGGTTTCCGCGGAGATGGCCTTCAGGAGCTCGGGGTTGATGGCGATTTCCATCTCCCGGTAGGTGGGGTTGCCGAAGAGGTCCGTCCCGTCCGGGTAGGGCACCCGGCCCCCCTTGCCGACGAGGACGGTGAAGATGGGGACGTGCAGCGACTTGGCCATCGCTGCGGCGTCGAGCGGCGAGATTTTCCCGGCGTTGTTGTCCCCGTCGGTGATGAGGACGATGACCTTGCTCTTGGCGTCCGAGTCCCGCAGCCGGTTGAGCGAGACGGCGATGGCGTCCCCGATGGCGGTGCCGTCCTCGATGACGTGCGTCCGCAGCTGCTTCACCACTTCCTTGAGGACGCCGTAGTCGAGGGTGAGCGGCGCCTGGGTGTAGGCGGCGCCGGCGAAGACCACCAGGCCGATGCGGTCGTTCACCCGGGAGGCGATGAAGTCGGTGAGCGTCTCCTTGGCCACGCTGATGCGGTTGCCGCCGCCGCCGAGCGAGCGGAAGTCTCCGGCTTCCATCGAGGTGCTGAGGTCGAGGGCGATGATGATGTCGATGCCCTCCACCGACAGGTCGCGCGTCCTCGAGCCAGACGTCTGGGGCCGGGCCAGGGCCACCACGGCTAGGGCCAGGGCGGCCATGCTCAACAGCGGCAGCGCATCGAGCGCGCGTGCCCGAGCCCCCTTCGGGCCGAGGGCCAAGAGGTGCGTGGCCGAGAAGCGCAGCGCCACCCGCCGGCGTTGCTCGGCAAACCCCAGCGCCCCCACCACCGGGACGAGGAGGAGGAGCCACAGGGCCCGCGGGTCGTGCCAGAGGACGTCAGGCAGCATCGGCTTTGGCGGCAGGCGGCAGGGGAAGCGGGGTGGTGGCGTCCACGAGGGCGAAGGCGTAGCCCAGCGCCCAGTCGGAGGCCGCCGGCGAGATTTCGGCCCGGGCGAACTTGGCGACGTCGCTCTGGTCGACGAAGCGGTGCAGGCTTCTCGCCTCGACGCCCGGTGGGTCGAGGCGCTCCACCTCGGAGAGGAGCTCGCCGCTCGTGCACTCCAGCGCCTCGAAGCCGAAGCGCTCGCCGAGGTAGCCGCGGACAATCTCCGAGAGGCGGAAGTGGTACTCGCGCACCATGCCCTTGGCCAGAAGCCCCTCGGCGCGCAGCGCCTCCAGGGCCTCCCGCGTCCGCTCCGGAAGCGGGCGCGGGGGCGGCAATGGACGGTGCGTACGGCGCCTGGCGAGCTCGCGGCGGACGAGAAGGACGAGGGCCACCAGGGCGAGCAGCGCCAGGAGGAGCCAGAGAAGACGCCAGCTCCGCACCGGCACGTCGGCGTTGGGCTTGATGTCCATCAGCGCCGCGCCGTCCTGGGCCGCGTCCTTGGGCAGGCTACTGAGGCCCTCCACCATGCCCCCCGCCACCGAGGCCGTCCGGGCGGTGCCGCCTCCCACCACGTCGAAGACGAGCGGGGGAAGGGCGTGGTCGCCGAGCTCGAAGAGCGCCAGCTCCAGCCGGAAGGTGGTGGTGCTCGACTCCGGGCCATCGGTGCGCGAGCGGGCGCTCGAGCGAAGCCCGAACGGCCCGAGGTCCGTCGGCGGACGAAGCTCCCAGCGCTCGTCCGGGGAGTGGACGACGCTGATGGTGTAGGTGAAGGGCTCGCCGAGGCGGACTTTCTCTGCCGACACCACCGGAGAAATCCTCGGTGGGACGGACCCGGCGTCCGCGGCGAGGCTTGGGGCAGCGGCCAGAAGCGAAAGGACGAGCGACAGCGGAAGGCTCATGCCGCCAGCCTTCGCGCCCGAAGACGGAAGAAGCGCACCAGCGCCTCTCCGTGGTCCTCCCCTCCCCTGAGCTCGACGGCGTCCAGCTCCAGCCGCCGGAACACCTGCGTGCGCTCCGTCTTCCTGGCGCGCATCAGCTTGTGGAAGGCCGACGACACCGAGGGGCTCGAGGTGTCGACCAGCGCCCGCTGGAAGGTTTCCGGGTCGAGGAGCTCCACCAGGCCCAAGGAGGGGAAGGCGTCCTCGAAGGGGTCGCGCACCACCACCGGGATGACGTCGTGGGTGCGCGCCGCGGCCCGGAGGGGCGCCTCGTACTGGTCGACGAGGAAGTCGCTGATGACGAAGGTGACTGCCCGCCGCTTGGCGACGCGAAGAAGCCATGTGAGGCCCGCCGCCAGGTCCGTGCCGCGGCCCAGAGGCTTGTGCTCGAGTATCTCCGTCACCACCCGCAGGACGTGCTTTCTGCCCTTCTTGGGAGGAATGACGCGCTCCACCCGGTCACTGAAGAGGACCAGGCCCACCCGGTCATTGTTGGCGATGGCGGAGAAGGCAATCTGCGCCGCCACCTCGGCCGCCATCTCCCCCTTCGTCCTCCCCTGGGACCCGAAGCCCTGCGAGCCGGAGATGTCCACCAGGAGCATCACCGTCAGCTCGCGCTCCTCGGTGAAGACCTTGACGTGCGCGTCGTTCATCCGGGCGGTGACGTTCCAGTCGATGGAACGAATCTCGTCGCCGGGCTGGTAGGGGCGCACCTCGGAGAAGGCCATCCCGCGGCCCTTGAAGACGGAGTGGTACTGGCCGGCCAGGAGGTTGGACACCACCCGCTTGGTGGCAATCTCCAGCCGGCGGATGCGCTTGATGAGGTCGCGGGGAAGCACGGCGGTGGCGCCTTCCTTGCGGCGTCAGGGAACGGGGACGCGGTCGAAGACCCGCTGGACGATGGCCTCCGGAGTGAGCTCCTCGGCCTCCGCTTCGTAGGTCAGGCTCACCCGGTGACGGAGGACATCCATGCCCACCGCCTTGACGTCCTCGGGCGTGACGAAGCCCCGGTGCCGCAGAAAGGCGTGCGCCCGGGCGGCGAGGTGCAAGAAGAGCGTGGCGCGGGGGCTGGCGCCGTACTCGATGGAGACGGCCAGGTCCTTCATCCCCGCTGCAGCCGGGTCACGCGTGGCGAACACCACGTCGAGGATGTAGTCCTTCACCTTGTCGTCGACGTAAATCTCGTGCACCACCGCGCGGGCGCGGGCAATCTGCTCGGTGGTCACCACCGGCGTGGCCCGGGGCAGCTCCTCGCCGCCCATCCGCTCCATGATGACGCGCTCCTCGGCCCGGCTGGGGTAGGTCACCTTCACCTTGAGCATGAAGCGGTCGACCTGGGCCTCGGGCAAGGGGTAGGTGCCCTCCTGCTCGATGGGGTTCTGCGTGGCGAGCACGATGAAGGGGTCCGGCAGCGGGTAGGTCTTGTCCCCGATGGTGACCTGGCGCTCCTGCATCGCCTCGAGGAGCGCCGACTGCACCTTGGCCGGCGCACGGTTGATTTCGTCGGCCAGGATGACGTTGGCGAAGATGGGGCCGTGACGGACGGTGAAGCTCGAGGCCTGCTGGTTGAAAATCATCGTCCCGACCAGGTCCGCCGGAAGGAGGTCCGGGGTGAACTGGATGCGCTGGAAGCGCGCCGAGATGCTGTCGGCGAACGTCCGGACGGTGAGCGTCTTGGCCAGACCCGGGACGCCCTCCAGGAGCACGTGGCCGTTGCTGAGCAGGCCGATGAGCACCCGCTCCAGCATGTGGTGCTGACCGACGATGACCCGTCCGGTCTCTTTGAGAAGGTCGTCGACGAAGCTGCTCTCTTCGCGCACGCGCTCGGTGAGGGCTCGGATGTCGAAGTTCAGGGTATCCCTCCTGCTACAACGGGCGGCGCACTGTAGGTGCCATGTGGGATTGCGGACAACAAGAGACGAGCCTCAGCAATTCCGCGGATGTCCCGTCGTGCCAGCAGGGTGGTTTGACACTCCAGGGGCCCGGGGGTTCTCCTTCCGCAGTCGCTTCGAAGAAGTCCGTCTCGCCCCAGGGGCAGCCCGCGCCCCACCTCGAGGAAGTCCGCTGCTGCTTCAGTCAGAGGCTTTTCCATGATGAGCTCCTCGCGCGCCGAGGCGTACCTCGGGCTTCCGGAGTGGGCCCGCCGCATCACCCGGCAGGTCGAAGTCTCCTTCCACGAGTCGCTCAAGGGGACGTGGCGTGCGGACGGCACCGAGGCCGACGCGGAGATGACGCTCGAGCTCGACAGTGCCGCGCTCAGCGCCCAGACGCTCCTCGACACGGGCGACATGCAGGCCGTGGGGACGCTGCGCCTCTCGGGCCTGGCCCTTCTGGCCGACGTCCAGGGGGAGCGCCACGTGGACTGGGACAGCGGGCGGATTGACCTCGTGCTTCGCTTCACCGGGGACGACGGCCGGCCCTACCTTCTCGTGGGCGGCTGCAGCCCCCACCCCCTCCCCGAGCACGAGCCCTTTCGCTTCCGGCTCGAGTCGGGGGATGGGACGCCGGCCGGCCACGCCATCGTCAACGCGGCTGAGGCCTGACGCGCTGGCGTGGGGCCCAAGGCCCGGCCCTCACATCTCCAGCGCCACCGCCACGCCCTGCATCGTCGCCGCGATGCGGACGGCGTCGTGGACCTGCTCCGAGCTCAGGCCCGCACCGAGGATGACTTCCTCGTGGGACCGCACGCACATCTCACAGCCATTCACCGCGCTCACCGCGAGACAGAAGAGCTCGAAGTCCGCCTTGTTGGTGGCCACCTGGGCCAGCCGCTGCATGCGCAGCCGCGCCGGCTTCTCCTGGTACTCGGCCTTCCCCACCATGTGCCGGAAGCGGTAGTAGACGTTGTTCATCGCCATCAGCGCCGCGGCGGCCTTGGCGTCGTCCACCACCTGCGGCGAGACGGTCACCAGAGCGTCCTCCAGCACCGCCTGGCGAAGCTGGGGGTTCCGGGAGGCGATGGCCGTGGCCACCGCCACGCCCCACACCTGCTCCAGCGTGAGGTTTCCCGGCTGGAGGACGGCTCCCAGGTTGAGCCTCAAGTCCTTGGCCACCTCGGGGATGGCCCCGCGGAGCGTCTCCAGGGCGTGCATCAGCTGGCCTTCTTGAGCTGCTGGGTGAGGGTCTCCTTCCCAGCCTCCCAGTTGCAGGGGCAGAGCTCGTCGGTCTGAAGCCCGTCCAGCACCCGCAGGACTTCCGGGACGCTGCGGCCCACGGACAAGTCATTGACGCTGGCCCAGCGGATGATGCCCGTCGGGTCGACGATGAAGGTGGCGCGGAGGGGAACGCCGTCCTTGTGCAGGATGCCAAGCTGGGTGGAGAGCTCGCGCTTGGTGTCGGCGAGCATCGGGAAGGGAAGCGTATTCAAGTCCTTGTGGTCCTTGCGCCAGGCGAGGTGGACGAAGTGGGTGTCCGTGCTCGCGCCCAGCACCTGGGCGTCGCGCTCTGCAAATTTCGCGTTCTGCCGACCGAACTCGGCAATCTCCGTCGGGCAGATGAAGGTGAAGTCCATCGGCCAGAAGAAGAGGACCTTCCACTTGCCCTTGAAGTCTCGGTCCGTCACCTCGTGAAACTCCTTGCCCTTCTCGAGGCTCACCACGGCCTGCAGTTTGAACTCCGGAAGTTTGTCGCCGACAGTCAGCATGTGTTCTCCTGAAAAGGTGTTACCGCTCCCCCTTCAATGTGCTGACGCCGCATCGCGTTAGCAAGATGCGCTTGGTAACAAGAGTCGTTTCAGCTGGATGGCATCTGTCTCCACCGATTAGCGGGATGAATAACACCGGCCTGTCGGTTGGCGTCTTACCGACATTTCGGTGCAGTGGAGGGTATGCTCCCTTGGGCATGGCCAGCGTGTCCAAAGACAGCCCGGCGCTCGACTTGGTGCGGGACCTCCAGGAGTTGGCGCGCCTCGCGCCCTCCCAAGGGGCGCTCGAGGACTTGCTGCGCCGGGGCCTGGACTGGCTCGAGCGCGTGGCGGCCTACGACTTGGCCACCATCTTCGTCCTCGAGGGCCAGCGCCTGGTGGTGCGTGCGGCCCGGGGGCGACTGGCGGCGCGGGTGAAGGGGCACAGCCTTCAGCTGGAGCGCTACCCGACGCTGCGCGAGGCGATGGACACGCGCCGGGCGCGCGTCTACCGCGAGGAGGACCACCTCCACGGCGACGGGGACCCCTTCGACGACGTGCTGCAGCTGCCGCCGGGACACTCCTGCCTCGTGGCGCCCCTCTACGCCGGCGACGAGACGTATGGCGTCCTCACCCTGGACCGCACGGTGTGCGAGACGTACTCGCCTTCGGTGGTGAGCCTGGTGGAGGTGTACGCCCAGCTTCTGGCCATCGCCATCCAGGCCGCCGGGCACAAGGCGGCGCTGGAGCGACTGCACCGGCAGGACCACGTCCACGCCAAGCTGCTCGAGGAGGAGCTGGCCGGAGAGCCCTTGGGCCTCGCCGCCTCCAAGAGTGCGCCCATGCAGCGGGTGCTGGCCCTGGCGCAGCAGGTGGCCCGCGGGAATAGCCCCGTCCTCCTCCGCGGCGAGACGGGCACCGGCAAGGAGCGGCTGGCCCGCGCGCTTCACCGCTGGAGCCCACGCGCCGACCACCCCTTCGTCACCCTGCACTGCACCGCCGTCCCCGCCGCGGCCCTCGAGGCCGAGCTCCTCGGCGACGCCACGAGCGAGCGAGAACGGCCGGGGCGGCTGCTTCTGGCCAACGGGGGCACGCTGCTCCTCGACGGCGTGGAGGACTTGCCGCTTCCCCTGCAGGCGAAGCTACTGCGGGTGCTGGAGGCGGGCGACTTCGAGTCCTTGGGCGGCGAGCGCAGCACCCGGGTGGACGTGCGCCTCCTGGCCGCGACGGCCGCGGACCTCGACCAGGCCGTTGCCGCCCGCCGCTTCCGCGCCGACCTCTACTTCCGGCTGGCGGCCTTCCCCTTGGAGCTACCGCCTTTGCGCGAGCGCCGGGAGGACGTGGGGCTCCTCTGCCAGGCGCTGCTCGCCGAATTCGGGCGGCGCACCGGCAAGCGCGGCCGTTTCGTCACGCCCGAGGGGCTCGAGCGCCTGCGGGCTTACGACTGGCCAGGAAACGTGCGCGAGCTGGCCAACCTCCTCGAGCGCGCCGCCATCCTCTCGCCCGGCCCGGCGCTCGGCCCCGAGGTGCTCGACGTCCCCGGGCGCCGCCGGCGTCCCAGCGCGACGCTGGGCACCTCGGAGACGGCCACCCTGGCCGAGGTGCAACGGGCCCACATCGAGCGCACCCTGGCGCTCACCCGGGGCCGCATCTACGGCAAGGGCGGCGCCGCGGAGCTTCTTGGCCTCAAGCCCTCGACGCTCCAGAGCCGGATGCAGAAGCTCAACCTCGGGCGTCCCTAGCCGGCGCCTTCTCGGAAGGCGCCTCGGTGGTGGGAGGGGCTCCCCGCTCCGACTGCTCGACTCGCGTGGTGGCCATCCAGTCCGGATGGGCGCGGAGGAAGACGAGGAGCTCCTCGCGAAGCAGGCAGCGCAAGTCGAAGGCGTCATCCGCGTTGGCGGCGCTGGCCAGAAAGCGCACCGTGGCCGTGGCCCCGGTGGCGTCCGTCACCTGCGCCTTCTTCAGCCGGCCATTGAAGAGGGCTTTGGCCGGGGGCTCGGACAGAAGGCGCTCGAACTCGGCGCGCAGCTGTCCCACGTCCGCCCGGACGTCGACCGGCAGCAGCACCACCCCCACGCTGTCCACGTCCCCGCGGCTCCAGTTCTGGAAGGGCTTCTCCAGGAAGTAGCTCACCGGCACCACCAGATGGCGGTTGTCCCACAGCTTCAGCACCACGTTGCTGAGGGAGATTTCCACGACGTTTCCGGACTCGCCCTCCACCACCACCTGGTCGCCGATGCGGATGGGCTGGCTGATGGAGAGCTGGATGCCGGCGAAGAGCGCGCCGATGGACTTCTGCGCCGCCAGGCCCACCACCACGCCGGCCACGCCGGCCGAGGCGAGGAGCGAGACGCCCACCGTCCGCACCACGTCGAACTGCATGAAGAGCGCGGCCAGCCCCAGCACGTAGACCACCACCGTCAGCACCCGCCACAGGACGGTGAGCTGCGTCCGCATCCCGGCCGCGGCGCCCGTGCCGCGCGCCACCAAGGTGCGCTGCATGGCCGCGGTGATGACGGCCAGGAGGCGCAACCCAAACCAGGTGGCGGCGACGATGAAGAGGGAACGGCCGACGAGGCCGAGCCTGTGCTGCCAGGCCGGGGTGAGGAGGAGCCGCGGCTCGAGCACCTGGAAGGCGAGGACGGCCAAGGGCAGCTTGAGCGGGCCGCGCGCGGCCCGCACGAGCTCGTCATCCCAGGTGAGGCTGGTGAGCCTCGTCAGCCGGCCGAGGAGCGCGAGGAGGAGCGCTTCGATGGCCCACGCCAGAAGGACCAGCGGAATGCCAAGCAACAACCCCACCCACTGCCAGAGCTCGAGGCCAAGGCGAGTGGTGAAGAGGAAGTTGGGCATCCGCTCGCCGAAGGGTGGCCCGTAGACGTCGTAGAGGGCGTCCACGGCGCGCACCGTGTCCCGGCTGAAGAGCCACAGCGGAGGCTCGCCTGCGCGCACCCGCGACAGGCGGATGGGGGTGGGACGGCCCTCGACGTCCAGGGTGGCGAGCACCACCGAGGACGGGCCTGCCTCCCCGTCCTTGGGGAGCGCCCCCAGGTCCAGGGGCTGTCGGTCGAGGACGAAGCGCAGCCGCCGCGCCAGCCGCGCGCCCTCCTGCGCCTGTTGCGCCGGCGGCAGGTGGTCGAGCCACAAGTCCTGGGCGGCGAGGGCGAAGTGTCCCTGACGGGCCTCGCTCAGGAAGCCCTGCACGGTGGCGTAGGGACTCGAGCGGTCGACGTCCTTGGGAGCCTCGGGCAGCCCGTCGTTGAGGGCCCAGGCCTCGGCTGACAGGCCGAGGAGGGCCACGGCCAGAAGGCCCAGGTGACGGAGGCGCCCTCCTGGAGTGTCCGGGCGGCGCACGGGTGGAGGCCGAATCAGCGGCCGGCCGCGCCGGCCTTGCCTCGGACCTTAAGGCGCTTCACCTTGCGCGCCAACGTGTTGCGGTCCACGCCGAGAAACGCGGCCGCCGTGGAAAGCTGGCCCTGGGCCCGCTCCAGCGCCTGGCGAAGGACGGCGCGGTCCACCTGGTCGAGCAGCGTCCGGTAAAGCTCCGGCACCTTCCGGCCATGAAGCTGGTCGAGGAAATGCCCCAGGCGAAGGTAGACCAGCTCTTCCAGCGGCAATTTCAGCGGGTCTGCGGCCACGAGCGCCCCACGGACGAGACGGCGAGGGCGCGCTTACAGCACTGGTTTGGGCACAGGTCAACGACGGCGCGCAGGGCGTGGCCTGTGGTACACCTCGTCCAGTGGAGGTGACGCACGTTCGGCGGAAGTTTCCGCCGCGCCGCTGGCTGACTCCAGCCGTCGCGGCCTTCCTCCTGGCCGGGTGTGCCCAGCACCCGACAGGCGTCGCCGCCCCGCCGCCGCTCGGGGAGGCTTCCAGCGCGAGCGGCAGCGCCCAGCACCTCGTCCTCTTCGTCACCGCGGACCTCCAGGGGCAGCTCCTGCCCTGCGGGTGCAGCGCGGGGATGCGCGGGGGCCTGGGGCGCGCCGCCGCCCTCGTCGCGCGGGCCCGGGCCGACGGCCTTCCCACCCTCTACCTCGACGCCGGGGACGCCCTCTTCGAGCGCTCCGGGCTCGAGGCCGACGAAGCGGTGGAGGAGGAACGCAAGGCGAAAGCCGTGGCCGAGGCCCTCCTTCGCATGGGCCTCCAAGGGCGCGCCGTGGGCCCGCTCGACGACGTGCAGGGCACGGACTTCCGTCGCTCGCTCGGGCTCCCGGAGTTCCCCCTTGGCTCGGCCAGGGTGCTTCGCGTCGGTGGCCACGCCCTGGGGGTGGTGGTGGCCAAGAACGCCGCAGAGCTCCAAACGGGCGCAGCGCGGGCCCGGGCCGAGGGCGCCGAATTCGTGCTCGCCCTCTACGGAGGCTCGCTGGACAACGCCGTGCGCGATGTGCGCGGCCTCGCGGGCGTCGACCTCCTCGTCTCGGCCCAGGATGCGCCCGTCGTCACCCTGGACGACGAGAGCCGCCTCGTCCGCGCCGAGGTGCCGGTGGCCCGGGTGCAGAGCCGCGGCCGTGCCGTCCTGCGCGTGGACCTCGTCTTCGGTGGAAGCGGCCGCTTGCGTCTCTTCACCTCGCCCGAGGACGTCGAGCGCGAGGCCGCCACCCTGGACGAGCGCATCCGCCTCTTGAAGAAGGAGCTCGCGCTCCCCGGCCAGAATGCGGAGCGACGGCAGCTGCTCACCGAGCGGCTGCGCGCGCTCGTCGAGAAACGTGCCGCGCTCGCCCCAGCCCCTCCGCTTGCCGGGGCCAACGGCTTCACGGTGCGCCTCGTCCCTCTGGAGACGACGCTGCCGAGCGACCCCGCCGTCGACGCCGTGGTGGCGAGCTTCGACGCGGAAGTCTCCGAACTCAACCTGGCCTTTGCCCGGGCCCACGGCCGGGACTGCGCCGCTGCAGCTCCGGGGGAGGCGGCCTACGTCGGCAACGCGGCCTGCGCCGGGTGCCACGCCAAGGCCTTCGCCGTCTACGACACTACGGGCCACGCGCGCGCGTACCGGGAGCTCGAGCGCGTCCACAAGCAGTACCGGCTGGAGTGCATCAGCTGCCACGTGGTGGGCATCCAGCAGCCGGGAGGCGTCTGCCGGGTGGACCGCGTCACTGGCCGGGACGCCGTCGGGTGCGAGAATTGTCACGGGCCGGGCTCGCTCCACGCCGCGCACCCCACCGGCCAGCCCCTGGCCCGCCCGGCGCCGACGCGGGCCGTCTGCGTGGGCTGCCACACCGCTGAAAACTCTCCGCAATTCGACTACTCCGTCTACCTGCCCCGGGTGCTCGGTCCCGGGCATGGCGCAAAGCGTTGACGCTCCGCCATCCGCCCCGTACGCTTCCTTCACACCCCCAAGGACACCTCGGCGTCGCTCGATGCGCGGTGCCTCGCCTGTCAGTCGCCTGATGACGCCGCTTCCCACCCTCCTCGCCCTCAGCCTCGCGGTGGCCCCAGGGCAGGTGCCCGCGGCGACGCCCGATGCGCAGCCGGTGCCGGGGACGTCCAAGCCCGAGTCCGTGCCACAAAGCGCGCCCGCGAAGGCCGGGCCAGAGGCGCAGAAGGCGGGGCCGGCGGATGCGGAGGAGGCCGACGACGCGGAGAAGGCCTCCCCCGAGCTCGAGGAGATGCGGGCGCTGGAGGATGCGGCCATCGAGCCGGCGAAGCCGGCCCTCACCGGGCTGCAGTCCGTGCTTCACCTCGGGGACGTGAGCCCCTTGCGCGCCCGCATCGACGACGGCGCCGACGGCTGGGCGGCCGACGCCGTCGCCGGGCCCGAGTTGAGCGTGGTGACGGACCTCTCCTCCTTCGACATCTCGCTGGTGACGGGCAGCTACGACATCCCGGTGGAGATGCAGCCCCTGGTGGCGCAGTACATCCGCTTCTTCCAGGGGCCGGGGCGCAAGTGGTTCCGCGTCTGGATGTCCCGCAGCTCGCGCTACATCCCGATGATGGCCCCCGTCCTCGAGGCCTCCGGGCTTCCGCGGGACACCGTCTACCTGGCGATGATTGAGAGCGGCTTCTCGCCCGAGGCCTACTCCTGGGCGCGCGCCGCCGGCCCCTGGCAATTCATCAGCAGCACCGGAAAGCGCTTCGGCCTGCGGCAGGACTTCTGGGTCGACGAGCGCCGTGACCCGCTCAAGGCCACCCGCGCTGCCAGCCGCTACCTGCGCGAGCTGCACGACGCGCTCGGCACCTGGTACCTGGCCTGGGCTGGCTACAACGCCGGCGGGGAGAAGCTGCGCCGCCTCGTCGAGCGACGGGGGACGGACGACTTCTGGGAGCTCTCCGAGGGCCGGGGGCTGGCCAAGGAGACGAAGCACTACGTCCCCAAGCTCATCGCCTGCGCGCTGGTGGCCAAGCACCCCAAGGCCTTCGGCTTCAGCGAGGATGAATTCTCCTGGGAGCAGCCTCTCCTGTACGACGAGGTCCCGGTGGTCGAGCCGACCGACCTCGAGGTGCTGGCCCGTGCCGCCGACGTCCCGGTGGAGGAGATTCGAGCCTTGAATCCGGAGCTGCGGCGCTGGTGCAGCCCGCCGGCCAGCAAGGAGCAGCCCTACCTCCTGCGGGTGCCGAAGGGGACGTCGGAGGTCTTCCTGGCCAACATCGGCAAGGTGTCCCCCCATGACCGCCTCACCTTCCGCATTCACCGGGTGGCCCGCGGCGACACGCTCTCGCGCATCGCCGCCAACTACCACTCGGCGCCGGAAGCCATCGCCCTCTTCAACCATCTGAAAAATGTGCGCGCGCTGCGCGTCAACACCGAGCTTGCCATCCCGGTGCCGGCGGCACGCGTCTCCTCGGCGCGGGACGGTTCCGCCCCGGCCCGGGTGGAGACCACCGACGCCGGCGCGGCCGCGCTCGAGCGCCAGGTGGCGCGCGCTCGCGCGCGCGGGGTCAGCGTGGTGAAGCCCGAGGACGAGGTCCCGGCCGGCACCCAGACGCGCAAGTCGCTCCTCACCGGCGTGGTGAAGACGGAGACGGTGGAGGGAAAGACGCACGTCAGCTACGGCGTCCAGGCCGGCGACTCGCTGTGGACCATCGCCAGCCACTTCGGTGTCAGCGTGGAGGACTTGAAGCGGTGGAACCACTTCGGTTCTCTCGGGCGGCGCTCCCGGGGCCTGCAAATCGGCACCCTGGTCGAGGTCTGGCCCTCGCCCACGGCCGGCTCCGGCGCCAGCACGCCCGCACCCGCGCCGGCGGTGGCGCTCCTCAGCCTCCCCCCTGTCGCCAATTCCACGCCGGCTGCGCTTCCCGCCGCGCAGCTGCCCACGGTGACGCCCGGACCCCGCCCCACCATGCACCAGCTTGCCGCCGGCGAGACGCTGTGGAGCGTCGCCCAGCGCTACGGCGTCTCGGTGGAGGACTTGAAGCGCTGGAACCGCATCAGCCAGGCCCGCAGCGTCCGGGCCGGAACGCAGCTCAGCCTCGTCGCTCCCTAGCCGGGGCGCGGGCGCGCTTCCCCATGTAATGGCCGGGGCGCTCGAGCGTCCTTGCATGACAGCCCCTCTTCACTCCCCGGACTCGGCACCATGACGCCTCGCCGCACGTTTACGACGCTGTCACTCCTCCTGGCCTGCTGCGCCACGCCCCAGGCCCCCAGCACGGCCAAGGCGCCCCCGCCTTCGGCCCCGGGGCCCGCCGGCGTCGCCAGTGCACCGCAAGGTGCCACACCGGAGCCGCCCAAGGGGCTCAGGCTTCCGGCTGGCCTCACGCCGGTTGCCCAGCGCGTGGAGCTCACCATCGTCCCCTCCTCGCCCAGCTTCGAGGGCACGAGCGAGCTCGAGGTGGAGCTGGCCTCGGCCACCGACGTCGTCTTTCTCAACGTCCGGGCCCTCAACGTGACGAGCGCGTCGGCCCGGGCCAACGGCGTGGAGGCCAGCGCGCAACTCTTCCTCTCGCCGGAACGGGTGGCGTTGCGCTTCCCCACGGCCATCGGCCCCGGACGGGCGACGCTGCGCCTGGCCTTCAACGGCGTCATCTCCACCACCGAGGACGCCGGGGTGTTTCGCCAGCAGGAGGGCGGCGACTGGTACGCCATGACGCAGTTTGAGGAGACGGACGCCCGGCGCGCCTTCCCTTGCGTGGATGAGCCCTCGTCGAAAATTCCCTGGGAGATAACGCTGCGCATCCCCAAGGACTTGGTGGCCGTCGCCAACACGCCCATCGCCGCAACGGAACCGAGTGGCGAGGGGATGAAGCGGGTGCACTTCGCGAAAACCAAACCACTGCCCAGTTACCTGGTGGCCTTCGCCGTCGGCCCCTACGACTACGTCGACGCCCGGCCCGCCGGCGTCAACAAGACACCGATGCGCGTCTACACCCCCAAGGGGCGAACGGCGGAGGCGGCCTACGCGGTGCGCATCTCGCCGGAGATTCTGGAGACGCTGGAGGGCTACTTCGGGATGCCCTACCCGTACGAGAAGCTGGACCTCCTGGCCATTCCCCTCACCGTGCACTTCGGCGCCATGGAGAATGCCGGGCTGGTGACGGTGGCCAGCGGACAGCTCTTGGCCCGGAAGGAGAACCAGAGCGTGGCCTTCGAGCGGGTGTGGGGCACCTGGGCCGCACACGAGTTCGCCCACCAGTGGTTCGGGGACCTGGTGACGCTGGCCTGGTGGAACGACATCTGGCTCAACGAGGCCTTTGCCACCTGGATGGAGACCAAGGCCACGGACATCTGGCAGCCGAGCTGGGGCGAGAAAGTCGTGGAGGTGACGGACAGAAGCGGCGCCGCGACCGAGGACACGCTGGCCACGAGCCGCAGCATCCGCCAGCCCATCGAGAGCTACGGCGACATCAACAACGCCTTCGACGGCATCACCTACCAGAAGGGCGCCGCCGTCATCCGGATGTTCGAGATGTACCTGGGCCCGGACAAGTTTCAGAAGGGCGTCCAGAATTACCTGCGAGCCCACGCTTACGGGAATGCCACCGCCACCGACTTCCTGGCCGCCATCTCCGAGGCCACCGGGGGAGACGTGACCCCGGCCTTCGACACCTTCCTGAACCAATCCGGCGTCCCGCAAATTACGGTGCAGCTTGCCTGCGCCAAGGGGAAGACGCCGGCGCTCGAGCTCGCGCAGGAGCGCCTGCTCCCGGTGGGAAGCAAGGCGGCGGATGACCGGCGCTGGCAGGTGCCAGTCTGCGCCCGCTGGTCCAGCGCCGGAAAGACGCACCAAGCCTGCAGCCTCATGGCCTCCAAGAGCGCCACCCTTCCGCTTGCCGGCAAGGGCTGTCCGGACTGGGTGCTGCCCAACGCAGGCTTTGCCGGCTACTACCGGCTGAATTTGAAGGGCAACCTCCTCAAGACGCTGGTGACACGCGGACGAGGCGCGCTCAGTGCCGCGGAGACGGTGGGGTTGCTCGGCGACGTCGACGCGCTGGTGGCCGCCGGACGCTTCCCGGCCGGCGACGGGATGGAGCTCGGCAGCCGCTTTGCCGGCGCACGCGAGCGACACGCGGTGGACGCGGCCATTGGGCTGGCCGAAGTCCGCGAGGACTTCCTGGAAGGGGCGGCGGCGAAGGCCTACCCGCCTTGGGTGCGAAAGCACTTCGGGGGGCGGGCGCGGACGTTGGGGCTCCAGGCCAAACCTGGCGAGGACGAGGACACGCGGCTCCTGCGGCGGCACCTGGCAGCCTTCGTCGCCGACCGCGGCGAGGACCCAAAGCTTGTCGCCGAGGCCCGGGAGCTCACCGCGCGCTGGCTGAAGGACCCCACCTCGCTGGACCCGAACATGCTGGGCACCATCCTCGCCATCGCCGGCGGTGTCGGGGACGCCCAGCTACACGACACCCTCGTGGAGCGTGTGAAGACGACACAGGACCGCGCCACGCGCGCGAGGCTGCTCATCGCACTGAGCGCCTTCCGGGACCCGGCCCTGGTGAAGGCCAACATTGCCCTGGTGCTGGCCGCCCCCATCGACGCCCGCGAGCTGGGCCGGCTGCTCTTCGGCGCCTCCCACTTCCCCGAAGGCCGCGAGCTCGTCTTTCAAGCCGTGAGCGCGCACTTCGACGAGTTCGCCGCCCAGATGCCCGAGCGTGCCGTCCCCAATCTCTTCTACCTGGCCACCGGGTTTTGCGATGCCCAGCACCACGCTGCGGTGGAGGCGGCCTTTGGCCCGCGGGCGGCGAAAGTCCTCGGGGGCGAGCGCGTGCTCGCCGAGACGCTGGAGGCCATTGACTGGTGCACCGCCAACCGGGCGCTGCAGATGCCCTCCATCGCCGCCTACCTTGCGCCCTCGCCCCACGGCGGCAGGCGGGCAGCGGCTTCTGGGCCGCCCTAGCCTTTTTGAGTCTTCCAAGGCCCTCGCCTAGCGCTCCTCGAGCAAGCTCTTCAGCTCCTGGATGCGCCGGGTGATGACGTCGCGCTCCATCACCCGGTACCCCTCGGGAAGCAGCTCGCGGCTCGTGCATTCCTGCACGGCGGCCAGATTCTGCAGCTCGATTTCCAAGGGGTAGGAGGGGGGGACGAAGTCCTGCACCACGGTGCGGACGTCGGCCTCGGTGGGCTGCTCGCGGCCCTCGTTGAGGGCGGCGAACTTGCTGCGCACGAGGATGGCCTCGATGTCCGCGCCGGAGAGCTGCGCTCCCTTGGGAAGCACGGCAGCGAAGGACGGGACGTCGAGCGTCATCTTCAGCTTCTTGGCCACCACCTTGTAGAGCTCGTCCCGCTCCGCGTCGGACTGCGGGTAGAAGAGCGCCAGGTGCTCCTCGGCCCGTCCCTGGCGCTTCAGGTCGATGGGAAGCAAATCCGGTCGGCAGGTGAGCAGGAACCAGACGATTTTCCCCCGGTACTCGGTGTTGCCCATGAAGGAGGCGATGGAGGCGAACACCCGGGAGGACGTCCCGGAGTCGCCCGAGGCGTCGCGGTTTCCGAGGAAGGCGTCGGCCTCGTCAATCATCACCGCCACCGGCCACAGGGCCTTGAGGAGGTTGAAGATTTTCTCGAGGTTGGCCTCGGTGACGCCCTGCCACTGGCTTCGGAAGTTGAGAAACTTCACGCACGGGATGCCAATCTCCCCGGCGAAGCAGGTGGCGAGAAACGTCTTCCCGGTGCCCACCGGGCCAGCCACCAGGTAGCCCATGGGCAGCACCTCGAGACGTCCCTTCTTCAGGGCGCTCGCCGCCTGCCGCAGCATCTGCTTGGCCCGGGTGTGCCCGGCGACGGCGTCCAGGGCGTGGGCTGGCTCGATGAACTCCAAAAGGCCATGGCACTCGGCCTGGATAATCTCCTTCTTCTTCTCCTTCAGGAGCTCGGGGGTGATTCGAATCTCGCGCTCGGTAGCCTCGGTGAGGACGCGGTCGAGGTTGATGCGGGACAGCCCGGCCGTCGTCTTGGCCAGCACCGAGAGGGGGACGTCCGACACCGAGGCCAGCTTGCGGCCGTCCAGCTTCGTCTGGACGAATTCCAGGCGCTCCTCCTCGGTGGGCAGCGGCAGCTCGATGCTGGCCACGTAGGGGTTGCGCGCCAGGCGGGGAGAGATTTCGGCCAGGTTCTCCACGAGGAGCACCACCGACAGGTCCCCGGCCAGGAATTGGGGGTCGCTCGCCCACTTGATGAGGGTGGCCAGGCTGAAGCGGTCCTCGGAGGAGAGGGCACCCAAGTCCGCCCCCGGGGCGAGGGCCTCGGCGAAGTCGATGACCAGGGCCAGGGACTGCCCGTCGGCAAGCCGCATCCTCAGGTAGTTCTCGACAATCTGCAGCGCGCGCCCTGGCTCCCTTGGCATCACCTTGGCGTAGTCCGTCCCGTACAGCGTGTCGTAGGCAGCCATCGCCCGCGCCAAGTCCTTCTGGGTCTCCGGGGATGCCGCTCGAATCCCGCTCGAGCGGTCATAGAAGAGGACGTGGTCCCGTCCGCCGAAGAGCTCGTCGGCGAGAAACGTCTTCAGGGGTCCGAAGGCACGCTTCCCGTCCTCGGTTTGCAGCGGCTGCAAGTCCCGCACGCTGCCGTGCAGGAGGAAGGTGCTCACCGTCTTCGTGTAATACGCCTGCGCCAGCTTGCGCGCCCAGGCCGGCAAACCAGCCAGCGGGTCGGCAGACTCCGACTTCCGTGTTCGGGCCACGTGGCCTCTCCTTTGCCCGAGGGGGGACTTCGCGCCTCCCCTTGAGCGACAACCTTCTTTAGCGGCAGTTGGGCGCCCGGCGCAGCACTACCCGCACCGGCAGCGCCGGGCCGGGTTGTTCCGGGAAGCGCAGCGGCACCTGGGCTGTCTCGAAGCAGCGCTTTCGGACGGTGAGCGCCGGGACGGTGGCCGGGACGTGCCCGGTGACAGGGGTGACACCCAGCTCGCGCTCCCCGCTGAAGACGGCGGCGCCGGCGGGCAAGGAGGTGACCCGGACGGTGTATTCGAAGGGCTCGAGGACGGCGCGGACCTGAAGCGCATCCTCGGTGGTGTGGGCCAGCACCGAGGTGAGGTAGTTGTGGAAGCCGCTCCGGCGCACCTCGACTTGCTGGTCCTTCCCCACCGGCACCTCGCCGGCCCAGAAGCCCTGCACGCCGGCACGCTTCACCGTCACGCCATTGACGCGCACCTCGGCGTCGTTCGGCTCGCACAGCACCTGCAACTTCGCGGTCCCCGCGGTCCGCTGGAGGGCCACCGTGACGGGCGTCCCCTCCGAGCCGCGGGCGACGGTGACTGTCCCCACCCAGGGCTTGAAGCCGTCCGCGGTGACGAGCACCGGGACCGCCCTGCCCGCCGGAAGCCGGTACAGGAGCGGCCAGGCGGCCACCGCCCCCACATCCGTCCCGTTGATGTTCACCCGGGCATGCCCGTGCACCTCGGGAGGCGAGAGCTCGAGGAGAAGCATCCCCGAGGGCGGCTCGCGCACCTCGAGCCAGGCCACCAGGCCCACCGCCACGGCCGCCGCCGCCACGAAGCCAAGGACGCGTCGGCTGCTGGACGGCCGCTTCCCTTCGGCGAAGAGCGCCGGCACCGCCTGCCCGCTGAGGCTTCCGGTGACGAGCGGCACCCCTTCGGCCAGGGGTGGGTCCGATGCCGGAAGGAGGACGGGGACGGCAGGCTTCTGGGCCTCCTGCGCTGGCCGGGGCGGGGTGAAGGTCTCCGCCCAACCGCTGCTGCGCGCAGGCGTCTCGGCTGCCGCGGCGGTGAGCACCGGCTGGGGCGGAGCGTCGAGCGCCGGGTCGGTGACGGGCTCGGGAAGCACCGTGGGGGCGCGCTTGGTCACCGTCGGAGGCCCGTGGAGGAACTCGTTTCCGTCGACGAGGAGGGTGGCGCCGTCCTCGGACTGCACCTCCAGCTGAGGGGAGGTCACCGTCAGCTTGGGAATGGGGGGCCCCCCGGGCCGCACCAGCACCGCGCCGCCGGAGCCGACGGTGCCATTGGGCGCCGGCGTCGGAACCGGAGCCGACGAGGTGCCGTGCATCGCATCCATGGCCGCGAGGAGGCCCTCCGGCGCCTTCACCTCCGCGTACTCGGCCAGGCGGGCCTTCTCCCGGTCCACCTCCTCGGCGAAGGTGGACTTCATGTACTGCATCAAGTCCTTCCGGCTGAAGATGCTGTCCGAGGTGATGAGGAAGCGCTGCAGGTCGTCCGCCAGCTCGCTCGCGTACTGGTAGCGAGCGTTGACGTCCTTGGCCAGCGCGCGCAGGACAATCTTCTCCAGGGCCTCGGGAATGCGCCGGTTGTAGGTGGAGGGAGGCAGCACCTCCGCCTTGCGCACCTTCTCCAGGACGGCGAAGTCCGAGTCCCCGACGAAGAGACGCTCCCCGGTGAGCAGCTCGTAGAGACAGACGCCGATGGCGAAGACGTCGCTTCGGCGGTCCAGCGGGAGCCCGCGAATCTGCTCCGGGCTCATGTAGCCAAACTTGCCCTTGAGGATGCCGGCCTGCGTCTTGGTCACCTTTCCGGCCGCCTTGGCGATGCCGAAGTCGATGACCTTCACCTCGCCCTCGAAGGAGATGAGGACGTTCTGGGGGGAGACGTCGCGGTGGACGATGTTCAAGTCCCGCCCGTAGCTGTCCTTTTTTCGGTGGGCATAGTCGAGCCCCTCGCACAGCTTGCCGACGACGTAGCAAACCAGCGGGACGGGCGGCGGCTCCCCCTTCTTGCGGGCCCGGTCAAAGATGGAGCGCAGGTCCTTGCCCGGGACGTACTCCATCGCGATGTACAGGCTCTGCGCGATGCGGTTGAGCTCGTAAATCTGGCAGATGTTGGCGTGGGTGAGCTGGACCGAGATTTTCGCCTCGTCCTGGAACATGGCGATGAACTCGTCGTCCTCCGCGATGTTGGGGAGGATGCGCTTGATGGCCACCAGCCGCTCGAAGCCGCCTGCGCCGAAGGACTTGCCGCGCCACACCTCGGCCATGCCGCCGATGTTGATTCGGTCGAGCAGCAGGTAACGCCCGAAGGGAATCGGCTGCTTCTTCGGAGCCGGGGCAGTCAACGCGGGGGAGCTGGGAGTGGGCAGAGGAGCCGCAATGGTAGCGACGCGTTGCCGAGACGGTCAACGCGCGATGGCGGTGTGCATCCTACTCCCCCGTGAAGTGCGGGGGGCGCTTTTCCAGGAAAGCGGCCACCCCTTCCATGAAGTCCTGGGAGGCAAGGAGCTTCAGCTGGCCGCGCACCTCCGCCTCCAGCGCCGCGTCGAAGGAGCTCTCCATCGCCGCGTAGACGGCGGCCTTCACCGTCCGGTGCACCAGGGGCGGCCCGGCGGCCAGCGAGCGCAGGAAGTCAGTGGCCGCGGCCTCGAGCTGGGCCACCGGAAAGACGCGGTTGGCCAGGCCGGTGGCCTTCGCCTCGGCCGCATCCACCATGTCGCCGGTCAAGCACATCTCGAGCGCGCGGCCGAGTCCCACCAGGCGCGGCAGCGTCCAGGTGCCACCGCCGTCGGGCATCAGCCCCCGCCGGACGAAAATCTCCCCGAAACGCGCCCGGTCGGAGCAGAGGCGGAGGTCGCACGCCAGGGCCAGGTCACATCCGAAGCCGGCCGCCACGCCGTCCACCACGGCCACCGTCGGCAAGGGGCAACTCCGCAGCGCCCGCACCAGCCCGTGGAAGTGGGTGCGCATCCGCTCCTCGACGGTGTTCGTATCGAGACCCTCGGCGGCAGCCCACTTGAGGTCAAGCCCGGAGCAGAAGGCGCCCCCGGCGCCGGTGAGGGCGACAACGCGGGCCCCGGCGGGGGGGGCGCCCTCCACCGCCTGCCTCACCGCCGCATTCACCGGGACGGTGAGGGCATTCTTCGTCTCGGGGCGGTTGAGGGTGATGAAACGGACGGCGGCTGCGTCGCGGACGAGGACTTCTGTCGAGCTCATGCCTTGCAGTCTAGAGTGTTGAGGGTCACTCCTCGCAAGGCCCTCCGCTTGGCCGCTGGCCGGAGCCTCCCTCGGGCGCTTCAGCGGACGATGGAGAGTCGGCGGCGGAAGGAGAGGGCTGGCCGTTCCACGAGCACGTAGGACAGAACCGCAACGCCGATGGACGCGACGAGGCAGAAAGGCATCCTCCGGATGAATCCCCAGTCGGGGACGCTCACCCCGATGAACAGGAGGTTCCAGAGGTAGAGGGCGTAGGAAATGAGCCCCAGGAGTCGCAAGGCGCGTGTCCTTAGAAGCTGGCCGAGGAAGGAGTCCGGAAAGAGGATGAGGTGGAACACCAAGAGGACCATGAGCACGGTTTGAATGGTGAGGAAGACGCCCAGGAACGGTGGTCGCTCGAAATAGATGCTCCACACGAAAAGGAGAGGGATGAGCAACGCTGGATGCGCACCGAACCGAGCGAGCGGCGCGAGCTTTTGCGGATGCATCGGACGCCGGTCGAAGAGAAGGGCCAGGCCGCAGCCGACCAGAATCGAGTCCATCCTGAAATCCGAGCGATGTTCGAAGATGCCCGAGCCGTAGTCATAGGGAGCGATGGCGATGGCGGCCGCTCGGTACACCCAGACTCCAAGGATGAGGCCCAACGTCGGTGCAAGAAGGCGCCGGCGACCGACGAGAAGAAAGAGGAGCGGCCAGAACAAATAGAACTGCTCTTCGATGGACAGTGACCAGAGGTGTCCCACCGACAGGCCGCCGCCGAAGTCGTTCTCCACGAATAACGCCGACGCCAAGACGGACTTCCATTGCGTGTCGGTCACCAGCCGGACGCTGATGAGAAGACTGACGGTCAGAAGGTAGAGGGCGAGCGCCGGCAGGATGCGGAAGACGCGCCGGAGATAGAAGTCCTTCAGCGAAATGACCCGAAAGCGCCGGTCCTCAGAGCAGAGGAGGCCAGTGATGAGGAATCCGCTGAGGACGAAGAACATCAGGACGCCCAGCTGGCCGAGATTCCATCGGCTTCCCCGCTGGTACTGGAAGATGAGGGTGTGCTCGACCACCACCATCAGGACGGCCAGCCCCCGAAGCCCATCCAGCTGCGGGAAATGACGAAACCGCAGGCGCTCGGTCAGGACAAACGAGGACGCCTCGGTCGCGGAGTGTCCTTGGCGATTCTCGGGTGGAGCGAGCACAGGGCGCTTGGCGACCAGACCATAGAAGCGCAACGGCCACCATTTCGGCCCCCGACTCCGCCCAGGCCAGCGTGAGGCTCGGCGGCCGAGACATCCTTCGCTCGTCACGGCCGCGGTGGGCCTCCTTCAGCGCACCCGCACACCGTGCGGCAAGGGCGCCGCC
>Ga0302325_10003667_pt1 | contig 36029 bp, 36 predicted proteins | sample Palsa_T0_2_FD_201948 | JGI IMG/M metagenome (GOLD analysis project Ga0302325, IMG submission 201948) | Peat permafrost microbial communities from Stordalen Mire near Abisko, Sweden - Palsa_T0_2 | ecosystem: Environmental > Terrestrial > Soil > Palsa > Peat permafrost | place: Sweden: Abisko...
TGGATTTTCGCCCTGTGGGATTTGCGGTCAGATAGTTTTGGGTAGGAGAGGAGGGAGCTTACGTTGTGGCAACAGAAACCAGCTACAGGAGCGCAGAAGTCTCCTAGCTTACAGTAGCCGTTGTCCAGGAGGCAGCAGCTCTAAAGACCTTGTCAGAATCATAGTTGTGTAAGGAGTTGAGGAGAAAGCCGACCTCTCCGAGAGTCGGGTCATAGCAGTAGTGACTATTGCTCCCACCGCAAGTAGTAGAACCATCACCGTAAGTCTCCTGGCAGGTAAGGAAGCCTCTCTTGATCTTGAGGTCTCCGATCAGATCGTGAAAAGTCGTGCCCGCGATGCTGAGCGTGGCGAGCGAGGCTGTGAGACCAAGGCTGATGAGGGTCTTCATGTTGAACAATAAATGCAGAGAAGGCAAGATGAAGTGAGTGTGGTGAAGTTAGGTTGAAGTGATGGGTAGTGAGTGTGTTGATGTAAAGATGTGGTTACTGGAATAGAGATCTTTCTTATACACGACTGCAGTGAAAAGGGTCGGAGAAATGGTTTGACGCATAGAAAATGTCAATACACCAGTCTTGATCTTGAAGGGTTGCGAAGAATGTATGAATATATTCATGATGTCCCAGTTGAAAAGGGGGGGCGGCCAAAAATAAATGGCACCATGATCTATTAAATCCACCAAGAAACAGCCCTGTATTGGTATGAGCACCTTGCTGCATCTTCTTTCGATGTTGAAGTGGAGGAGGAGCAAGGAGATTCTGCAGGCAAGGAATATTGAAAATGTCTCACCACATCGCAGTAATTGTAAACGGGGCTTCAGTAAGCATACTCCACGTCCCATCTTTGTAATCAATTGAAGCAGAAGAATTGATAACTCATTTGAGATCAGGTAAACTTGAATAGTCTGAGATTGCGGAGAAAGATTTGTTGTTGTAGTAGTTAATTTCGGCGTAGGATAAAGAGGTATGGTTACTAAAGTGGTTGGTGAGGTAGTAGATCTCGTCTGTGTTCAGGTTGTTTTGTTTGTGTGAAGATGTATAATTTTGCTAGTGAATCCATTCTATAACCAAAGGCCCCAGAACAAAGTACTTCAACAGGAAGGTGAATAAAGTGAACTGATGTATCTCAATTAAAGGAGAATGTAGGGTCATAGAACGGAGGGTTCCATGTACCTTTGATAAAGACATTCGATCGAGCGAACGGGCTGATGAGCCCTACTGCATCATGTAGACCTGGAAGCAGAGTACATTCAGGCTTTTTGAGGTATTCACTATCAATTTTGGATGTAGCTTGACCCCAGAGATTTAGCCTTCTCATCTAGCGCTCTGGCGGGAATATGAATATATGTGATGCGGAGAGTCCTTCGTCTAAAGTGTGAATGGTCGTTCTCGGGCACCGCATTCCCGTCCCAGGTTTTAGCATCTAGTTGGCTACACTAGACGCTAATCTATTTGTGGTGGTGGAATCATCTTTGAGGGGGTGCTGAAGCACAGTACTATAGGTGCGCATCGTGGTGGTATGTTCTTCCCGTCTTCTAGAAGGAGGTCTGCTCTAATTACCTCAAGGTTCCTAGACTCCCCTGTCAGCTGTTGCGATGTGCAACAAAGAACTAATTGCATTTATGAGAGGAGAGCAAATATGTCACTTAAGCTCTTGCTCGGAGTCTCACAGACTCAAGATGGGTTTACTTAATATCCATGTCTATGGTGAATTGTGATACATAACAAAGAGTGTTTGTATTATTAAATGAGAATTATGAGATAAAAACGAATGTATGTCTGATTTTGTATAGTATTTTAGAAATTCCCTAATATTGTCTGTAATATGAACTATAAGAGTACTTACTCCCATCAGGCGAGACTGGAGTGAATGTTTCGTGTCGCTCAAATGTCCTTATATTTCTAGGACATTAAAGACGATGTGCAGCTTCCTCAAATGTCCGTCGTCTCTACCTTAGGGAATAAAAGCAGTGTGCAGTAAAACAGAGTTTCAAGGTGAATGCACTTGTCCTCTGATGTCCAAGACTATTTGGAAATTTGGGCACGACGGGCAAGAACACTTTTTGCAGAGAGAGCAGTAATAATGAATCCCAGCAATGACAGCTTGTCACCTAATAGCTCGGAAACAAACCCGTCTCTTATATCCAACTTTACTCAAGTCACTCTGACCACTTCGTCGCTTGTCAAACAACTATGACATTTGGACCGCTTATCTCACGCAATTCCAGCATATCTCGTCCCATCTAATCTAATTCAAGAGGCACATCCAACGCCGTCGCCATGCCAAAAACATTACTCTCATCTCAACTCATAGCTCATTACCACACCTCAATACGCAGCGCACCCATTCTCCGCCCTCGCGAACGCACCGGCGAAGAATTCCTGCATAGCCACATAATGGAACAAAATCCCGCCTAACACGGCAAAATGCCACAGATTATGGCTGCCCCCGATATAGTCAAACGCACCAGGGAACCATCTCTCTGGAACTTGGCTGGCATAAACGATTGCTCCGAGTAGGTAGACGGTAATGCTCTTGGCGATTGGGGCATAGAATGCCCATGCCCATGCTCCGCCACGCGTGAGGTTGAGTTGCAAGACGGGAGCGAAGCCTGTAGCTCCAAGCGTGACATAAAAAGCGACGCGAGCCCAAGCCATGTCTGCGCGATTGAAGGTTGGGTGCCAAGGAAGGATGACACCGCCGATACCTAGAGTTGCGGTTGCAGTCATGTATATCCAGCGACTTATGGGCTCACAGTAGAAGGCTGTGTATTCGGTAGTCATGATTGACGCGGCGATGAGAAGTGAGATCCCCGTATAGTCCACGCAGGCAAACCGCTCCATGAGAGTTTGGTCCGCGACGCTATTCATGGTGTGCCACATTGTACTGCAGACGAGGCATTTGCAGGCAGCAAAGAAGAAGACTGCTGCGATGAAAACGTCGGCCTTGGTGCTGTTGGAGAAGTTGACGCTCGTAGGGTAGAAGTAGAAGGCGATTGCGAGAACAATCATGAGGCCGATGGCGTGGCTCCAGATATTAACGAGTTCATTGGAAATACCGAACATGGAGCGTACGCATTCGACTTTGGACTCCTTGAAACGGTACCCCTTGACGATGTGAGGGTTGACTCGCCATGGAATAGGCAAGTCTTCGTATCGAATCAGACCATGTTCGCGAGCTCGAGCAACAGCGCTTTGAATATGCTCTTCGACAGACTCAGCAGCCTTTTTCGCCCTCTCAATTCCCTCATCAATGATCTCATGAGCTCTTTCAAACCCCTCATCGACAACCCTCCGGCCCTCATCCATAAGACTCCCCGCTGCTCCAGCGAAGCCCTGTTCCCGCATCTTATACGCCCTCGCCTCAAAATCCGACAGAATGCCCTCCAATAATCCAATCCCCGTACTGATCTTCTCGTTTAGTGTCTCCTTGGCAGCCAACGCATCTTGATATCGGGTCTCTACCGTCTCAACCATAACCTTTGCCCTCCTCCTCCCCGCACCGATCACCTCTCCCGAGACCTGCGAGCATCGTGCCCTTACAGCTTGTAACGTCGCATACGCCCTCGAGATGCCGGCATCGAAATTGAGGTTCCCATAGTTCTCGAGAAAATCTAACCTGCGTTCGAGTTCGGAAAGGAAGAGATCAACCTTCGTTCATAGATTTATTAGCCACTATTCACCCCGCAAACACTGAAAAGAACAATATACCTTCAGTAGTAAACTTTCTTCGCCGTCCATCACAGACTCACAGCTCTTTCTCCTCGGGTGAAAGCTCGAATGTCTTCTCCTGTAATTCGGTTTCTGGTCTTCTCTCCCAGTAACAGTCGCCGCAGTAGTAATCTCCTCATACGACGACTCGACCGTCAACGCAGGACTCGTGCAAACCATCTTGTCGTCTTCTTTACGTCTGCGGGAAATTATAGGTACTCAATGTCTAGTAGTACCGTGGTATATTCGGGTGATGGGGCTGATGTTGCGGCGAGCTGAGAGGGCAAGAGGGAGCTGAGTATAGCTATACGTGGGTCATGGGCGTCGCAGTAATGGCAAGAGATGCATGAGAGTGTGTGAGGGCGGCGTTGTCAGGGAATCATAATAGCACGAGGAGGCGGAAGGGTGCGTCAATTCGTCGGAATTGTTTGTTTAGAGGCTCTTTTGAGCCGACAATCGAGCCACCTTTCGTTGGAGGGAGGCGAACTCGGCAAGTGATCAGCTGAAAGGAGTTCGACTTATTATTTTTGAAGTCAAAGGGAGGAGATCTTAAACGACAGAATAGCAGGTATTTGTGAGGTTCAAAGCAGTAAGATTAGGAGATTTAACGGCGCGTGGAAATCAATCCATGGCCTCGTCGTCATTACTATCTAAATCTTGATAGGTGGATAAAGGACCTCTTTCTGGCGGCTGCAAAGTTTCGTGCCGCTCGGCAAGGTCCCTGAAGCCGAGCCCGATATGGGGAAGTCTTCATTACTGTAAGTTCATTGCGATTCATGCTTGCTTGCCAACCATTTCACGGCGAGACATTTCTCCGAAATTTTTGCGGACGGCTCATGCTCTCATCTAGAGTCCAAACTTATTCGAAAGTCATCGTATTACGTATTATTATGTCCCTTCCCCAGAGACGCCAGTTATGCACATGTAACGCTACTTCTATACAGCCCTTATTAAACCTTCTCTCTCCTCTCCCACTCAATAATTGCCGGAGCCAGCGGTCTAGAAAACAAACTCGAATAATCGGTCGCCACAACATCCTTACTTCCATTCACGTTCCTGAGTTTGAACATTCGTGCCATAGTGGCAGTGATTGTCAACAATTGGACGTTGGCAAACTGCTCGCCAATGCACCGATGCCTGCCTGCACCGAAAGGAAGATATGGACTTGATGCACCCTTGCTGATAAGCCCGTATCCATAATCAAACTTCTCCTCTTCAACGTCGGCTCCAATAACACCACCTGAATCGGCATCCCATCGATGAGGATCCCAAAGCATCGGATTGGGGAAATATTCAGCATCACGACTTGTGCAGCCAGGTGATGCAAGAAGGACGTGAGACGTGGGAATGACGAACTTCGTACCGGATACAGGCATCGGTGACTTAACCTTCCGCATGATGGAATGGATAGGAGTATGGAGTCGGAGAACTTCCTTCAAGACATTGTTGTGTAGAGTGAGTTTCGAGAGATCTTCGAATCTGAGAGGAGGAAGATCGGGTCCAAGGACCCGAATTTGCTCTTCGTACAGCTCCTCCATAATATCCGGGCGCGATGCAAGACGGAGCATGATCCAGGAGCTCGAGGACGACGACGAATGTTGTCCAGCCATGAGCAATGCAATCATCATGTGAGCAATTTCCTTGTCCGGGACTGGAGTTCCATCCTTGTAAGTGGAGCGCATTAACTGCCACATGATATCAAGCTTCTCTTTCTCGTTGTTGGCGCGACGGCTCTTGATGATCTCCATATATGTCTTTGCAACAGTTCGTTGAGCGTGGTCGCGTGCACGGTTGTGAGGTAGAGGAGCCCAGTGAAGCATGAAGTTGATTGGACTGAAACCCATATCGAGATCGTGGTAGAGAGCGGCGAAAGATCCATCGAATCTATCACGGACTTCTTTTCCTTGTAGAGAGTGCGACGCCGTATAAATTGTGATTTCGGCCATGCTTTCGGGAATGTTGACAGTGCCCTTGTGTCCTTTGAAACTCGCAGATCGTTTGACAAAGGTCTCAACCTCATCCTGAATGATGGGCACGTAGGATTTGAAAGCTTCAGTGGTGAGGCCAATTTTCATAAACTAGGAAGTCGAGGTCAGTCTCCGTACTACAATAGCACAGGCATATTTTATGCAGCTCACCTTCTTCTGTTCCATCAACTTTGAATTTGGGCAATCATAGACCACGTCTTCTCCAAAGACCGGTGTGGTTAAAACGGTATAGATTTCCTCCGCGTTGACATCCTTCAGCTTGCCATTGAGAATGAAGTCGTTGCCTTTCCTCCCTAGGTATACTGTAGTCTTCTTTCCGAGTAAAATGAACGTGAAACAGTCGCCATACTTGATCTTGATCAGACTCCATTCAATTATCCGATTCGTATTAAGGGGTAACCAACCTTCGCTCTGTTCTCAAAGAAGAATCTGTACGGGTCTATGCCATACGTGACTGTACTGCCAACGATAGGAAGCCAGTGAAAGACAACAGGAGGTTCATTAGGGTTCTTGAACAGTAACTGGTTCAAAACATTGAGAACCACAGCAAGGACCAAAAAGGCGGCGAACGCAGAAGCCACCACAACACCCATTCCACGCTGCGAAACCTGCTGAGCCAATGGCCCAGATATGTTCTCGAGGATACCCATCTTGCAAGCGCGACGCAAGAGGATGGCGATAGGGAGACTGAGGGTGTAGGGAAGAGAGGTCGTTGTTGAGAGTTGGAGTTGAAGAGGTCCGACTTTTGAATGTTTCTTGTCCAGGGCGCGCAATCGCATGGGCTCTCATTGGCGCGTGCCTTGCCTCGCCTCTGCGCGGCTTCGATTTTGCCGGGGCCAGGCAGATCGTACGAGCTTTGAACACAACGGCTCAATTGGCCTGATTTTGATGAATTACGGGACGCGGATTTCAAAACCCTCGTGTTCGGATTGCTTCCAACTTTTGGATGTTTTCTTCTGACGTTTAACCAGGGCACAGAGATGGATACCAGGTACGAAAGTACAAAATGGTCTGGGAAGGAACAAGCCGTCTGCAGGTGAAAGCCTTATCACGAATACGAAAACGAGTGGAGCGCCTCGCGAATTTTGTGCATGGGCAGGTCAGGAGATCAGGATACAAACGTTGAACCTACAGTAGCAAAGTGTTATTTGGGATGGGAAAAATGCATACTCTCTTCCCATTTATGTCCATTTCTCAGGCATTCTCAAGAAAGGGGTATGGTCATCTTGAAGATTCGGTTAGAAGAACCCTTAAATGCATGCTATTCATGATACAAAAGGATTAAACATGTACAATTGTTGCTTCGCCGCCAACACCAAGACGCCCGTTCCTGCCAATAATGCAATGCAACCCCTTTTCAATTACTACTCAACAATCTGAAGCTCTTGCTTCCGATTAGGAGAGAAGTCATCCTTCCATGTGTCCCATATTCTCTGTAACTCTTGAAGATACAACTCGTGAACATGATCAATCTCCTCCTGGTCCGGGTATGACGACTGCACGACCCTGATAGGTTTGCCAACAACGATGTTTATCGCTCTCCGGTATGGCATCAATCCAACATCGTAGTTGAAGACCCCCCGCGCATGGAATAGAGGAATGGTAAAGCCGAGTAGCTTCTTGACGATCAATTGAAACTTGTGGATCTTGGGGTGCGAATCTGCTTGGAACTGATCGTAAAGATCATTCTCTCCAAACGCTAGAACTGGAACAAGATCTGCCCCAGTACGAATAGCCATCTTGACGAAGCCCTTGCGGCGCTTGAGAACGAGTTTGAGTTGGTATGGTTGCGCATCTAACGATTCACGGGCACCTCCTACAACAATGGTGATAGCGCGTCCCATGCCCTCCTGAGAATAAGTCAGTAGGATGAATGAATAAAAGAATGTGATAGCAAATATACCTTATTAGGACCACCTTTCGAAAGGAGGTTTTCACATGACTCTTTAGAGACAGAAGCTATACCCATAGCTAAGGCATAGTCTCGGTAGAGTGGTATTCTGAAGTTAGAATCAAGAGTAAGAAGAGTGTTCTTGATGCCAGGAAACAGCTGCGAGAATCCAAGAGCCTCTGTTGAGAATGCTGCAAAGGCACCCATGGATATAATCCCATGAGGATGATAACCAAAAATGTATTTCCTAGTAGGGGGAAGTTCCTGAGTCCGATGTAGTCTAGCCGGAAAGTAGGAGGCAAACAGGCTCCATACTGGTAATGACCGTAGAAAATCCGAACGATGGCTCAAGGTTCCAGAGGTAGAAGCCTTTGAGGACATACAATAAATCATGTATGGTATCAGTAAAGGCCAGAAAAGAGGTATTGCACATAGGAAGCAGAAAGTTGATACGCAGATTGCGATGCAGAGGGTATGCCAAAGCACAACGAGAGTCTGTAGCCGTCGATGGAGAGGAACATTCAGTGGGGCGAATCGAATGGCACTCCTCTCCCATCTCTGTCCTGCTCTCTTGCCAGGAACCAGACCCTCTTCCTTCACGTGCTTCGGAACTTCTTTCTCGTCTCTCCGAATTTGTTTTCCATAGTTTCCTGGCGTCTTGACGCTTATGAGCTTGCTACCATTCTGCTCGCCTTCGATTTTTTCGAACACTGTAGTGTTCTTTCGATTATCTTTGACCTTGGGTTGTTTAGGGTCGTCGATACCATTCGTTTTCAAGTCCTTTTCGTCGGTACTCAGCTTATCCTGTGATCCAGTGCTACTTTTGGATCCAGTTTTTCGATGTTTGTATCGTGGAGGAGTTCGCGGGGTATCGTCGAGGCCCTTTTGCGGTGGTAAGTAGATGTTAAATGTGCAAGTACAGATAGTGAACACACAGTCGCAGAATACTCATGCTTCGACTCTTGCCTCTCTAACTCAGGCCGCTCTGCTTGCGTTTCTTTTGTCTCTGGGGCGCCTGGGTCGACAATCCTCAACACCGACGCACCATCATCACCAACTCCATTGGCCCCATTGATCTTGCTCGTTCCATTTGAATCGTTTGCGTCCTTCAATCCATTGGACCCTTCCGAAGGAACCGTTTCCTCCACTGCATCGACATAGGACTTCGGAGGTAGGTGCTGCTTCTTGCGCTCCTCGGATTGTGCGGGCTTTGCATTGAGCGGGGCTGCCGTCGTGGCAGCCATCGGAAGTAGTCCTTTTTTATTGGATTGTGATGAATCGCAAGAAATTTCCTCGAATGCTCTGAGGGTTTTCGTCGGTGTTAGAAGCGTTGTGGATGGAGAGGAGGCTGGGCCAGCTCCAGGGAAGCTCTGCGCTCGGTTTCCTATGACGTGCCTCTGGTTTCGTTGTGTCGCTTGGTTTTCAGGGATGTCGCCTCCTGAAACGGTTCCATTTAAGCGGCCATTTCCATGTGATTCCCTCGAGAAGCACTTTACCATACAAAAAAATTGCGTTCATCGGGTCTAAACATCACAATTGATTGGTTACCGGTTTCCCGGTTTCAGATTTGGGTGGATATTCTAACGTAGAGCACAAGTTGGACTGGAAAGCTTGAGGATGCCCACCCACTGAATTCTCAGGCTACTTGGGCGCTTTTCTTGCTTTAGACTGGCCTTGAATTTTCATGCTGATTACTTCCATCCACTTCGGATGGAAAGCATGCATGTGATCGTTGTAATAAGAGTGAATCGTAGGTACGGGCCAGTTAATTTGTGGCTGGTGAAGGTCTCGGCTCTGTTGAGACCTTGGAAAGTGCAGACATCGAAAACTGTTAAACTCGTCAATTTGGAAATGCCATAAGCAGTTTGACTGTACTTTTTTATGGTCGATTTTTTATCTGCGTTCTACCAATGAATTTATGGAAAGATCCCTTCTCGAGATAGTCGAGATGCGAAATACCTGCAAATATACTTCACAACACGAGCGCAAGGGAAATACTGTGAATTATGTAGAGATACATACTGGTTATCAGATAACAAAATGGGTCGATCAACTTGAGAAGCAAAAGTAATCTCTTGCTAGAAGTATATGAACACCATCGACTTATGATACACCCCTCTCAGCCACTGATGAAATACCCCAAGTAAAAATTTCCTGCCCCTCATAAAAAGGAAACAAAAGTAATCATAATGTTGATGGCGAAAGAAAACCTATCGACGCTCTATAAACGGCAAGCACTTTTAAGACCGCCTGAAATCAAAGTTGCTCCTAACGCCTGCACCACCGTTCATCATTTGCAATTCATGCGAAGGAGCTTTTGGAGAACAAGTCTGATGTCTATCGTTCCATCAATTTTTGCTGCCCTGCGCCAAGGAGAATAGACTGGACGTCAAAACCGACTGAACATAGGACACTTTCGTGTACTTGTATCCTATGCGTATTAATGTTATGAGTGACCCGCCACAGACGAGTTTTGGTTTTGGGCATTGAGTTGGTTCCTCAAAGAGAAGACTTCGTCTGAAAGTCGGTTGATCTTGTCTTCTTGGCTCTTCTCCTTGCTCTCCATCGCCTGGACCTTTTCAGACAATTGTTTTACCTTATCTTCCAAAGTTTGAACATAGGCCCACACGCCTCGGTCACCAGCAGCGAACAAATTGTTGCTGTCACCGCTGCCGCTTCCTTGATGATGAGGAGGCCCGGTCGGAGGCCCACGACCTGGAATTGGGCCTCCTTGTGGCTGATACATAGTGCTTGGGGACGCAGCGCCGGGGCCAGGTTGACCTTGCTGGCCACCTTGGGTGCCATTCAGAGAATTTTGTTGGCTAGGTGTTTGGCTCGGCAAGGTGTATCTCTGGTCGGGCGGTGCCAGACCGGCAAGGGCTGGAAGCTTAGGACCGTGTGTGGTACTGTGGGGAGAGGGAAGAGACACCCCAGGAGGTGAGGCTCTTCCTGACTGGCGACGGCCAAAGTGTTGTTGCTGAAATTGTGTGGTCAGGCTTGGTGACCTCTGCCTGATTATAGCTGAAGGATCATGTCCAAGCTGGTGGGAATGCATACCCGCTGGACTGAGGGGCTTTGGACTTTCGGTCATTCCACTCTGTGAAAACATGGAATTACCTCCCGTGCTAAGTGGCATAGAGGATATACTCGTATTAGGAGTATGGCCTCGTCCAACTACACTGTTTTGCAAGCTGGGTGAAGTTCCCGAGCTAGATGACCCAACCCTGTCTGTATTTGGAGGATAAAGGCCTCCTGATGGTTGAACTGGTCTTGGTCCTGCTGGAGGGTATGTACTGGGAGTTCGGGAATGCGTCGAATAACTGTCTCCGCTACCAGGGCCAGCCACATGCTGTGCTTTAATACTAGGGAGACTGAATCGACGACGGTCTTCTTCAGACATCTCATTTTCGTTGGGGTGCGGGGTGCCATTCGTATACATCACCCCATCCATGGCCCCTTCATCGCCATCCCCTGCATTTGAGCCCTCGAAATCATCGTCTCCGCCAAAGCTACCCATGCTGGCTCTCCTCCCAGCGCACCCACCTTGACCTTTACTGTGTCGCGCAAGTGCGTCACCACGAGCAAATTTCCGATCGCACTTTGGGCAGATGTGAGGCCGTTCACCAGTATGCAATTTCATATGGCGCTTCAAATCGTGTAGCCTGCGGAATCTCATCGTGCACGTTTGACAGACATAAGGCTTCTCTTGACTGTGGGTTAGAAGATGACTTTTGAGATTGTGATGTCGTGTGAATTCAGTTTCACAATAAGGGCATTTATGCTTCTTTTGTGATGGAGATCTTGGCGCTAATTGCTGATTTTGCCCTGGCATTGGTAGGCTTAGACCTCGTGGTAGTGCTCGTGTCGAGTCTGAGTGGCCCAGTACATTCCCGGGAAAGGATAGAGCATGGTTCGAAGACTGTTCGTCCGCGGCCTGCAATTGATTGACATGTCCAGGTCTTGCTTCTCTGGCTTCGGCCTCGATGGCACTTGTCAACACCGCAGGACTAGCAACAGCGGTTGAACTTGCTGTAGCAGTAGGCGCTGTGCTCCCTAGACTCGCAAGGCTTGTGACACTTGCTGGACTAGTCTCTGGCTTCTCGTCGTATTGCACGGGACTAGGGATCGAAATAGCATTCGCAGCTGTAGAAATGCCTTCGCTCATAGTAGTTGTTGTGACTGGAGCTTCCTGCGGCTTGCTCATACCAGTTCCACCTCCAGCCATAAGTGAGGACAGAGCCTTGTGCCCTGGGTTTTCGCTCATCGCTGGTGCTTGGTTCTTTTGGTTCTTCTGATTCTCCTCCCTCATTCGCTGCTCGTCGGCCAGTGCTGCCGCCCCTGTGAGGAGAATAGGCGTGAATCCTGGCGAAAATGTTCCCTTGAACCGTGGCGACTTTGGAGACGGAGAAGCCCCTAACCCAGCGTTCGCAATGGATGTGAGATTCTCCGGATTCTGTGACTGCTCCGCTCGGCTCCTTTTCAAACTCTTTGCTCGTATCGGATCAGACTCGGGTTGGGTGACGACGGTCGTCGTCGACGGGAGGGTGGTGGGATCTGATAAATTTGTGGTGAAGAGAGGAGCCGCTGCAGACACTCCTCCTTGCTCTGAATCCATGAGGATGTAGTTTGTGTCTTTCCCAATAACTTTTAGGGTCGAATGGAATGAAGTTGATGGCAATTCGGTGTGATCCTGGAGTCACGCTTGGAGCTGTCAAACGCTCATCTCGAGTCCTGCAGAGCCTTGATTCGGAATGGGAAGTATTCTAGAATGTGTCAGGAACAGCTATGCATAATTGTTAAGTAGCAAATGCAACATACAAGTGTGCGCCTCGAGAGCCTCGGACGTTCCTGGGAGCTGGACGGGATGCGCGCAGCTCCGAATCACTGTTTAATCGGATTTGGGTTCTGCGATCTCTGAACATACCTCACTCGGTACGACGGGGGAGCTCAGGCAACGGCGTCGTTGATTCGTGAGACGTTGACGGAGGATCAATGAGCTGAAGTCAAGGCGATCAGGATGTCCATCAGAGCGACAATGGATGGACTCGACAGGTGTACGAGGAAAAGCTGAGGGCTGACTGACCACGCCAGCGGTCGTTGAGCAGAATGACGGCGAGTGCTCGCCTGGATTGGTGCGAGAACTGCGCCTCAATCTGGGACGCTGGGTGGTGGCTACAGCAGCGGCCAATTAATGCACCCGCAGGTGTGGGCGTAGACCGTGGCTTGCTGGATGCGGCGGCCAGCGAATGAGCGGCGGCGGAATGCTGCAGACGCACGCGAGCCCTGCTCCACCCACACCTGCCGATATCGAGCCACGGCAAGGCTCAGGCTCGCCCTTCCACGCCAAACACTCCCTCGGGCTCGGGACTACAGTAGTGCGCAGAACTGTGGGCAGTCGGGGATGGGCATGGGATATCGATGCAATGGATGCCATCGTCCACGGCTGCTTCCCCTGCAGCATGACTGGTGATGTCTGGCAATGTCTGGCAATGTCTGGCAACTGCTCGTCTGCCATTCTCTCCCAGTTCTTCCTCCCACTCGTTGCCCAATCTGCCGACTCTTCACTGCCCCGCGGCTTCTAGTGGCGTCTCTGTCTTCTCCAGGAAGCTGCTGCATCGAGCTAGAACGGAAGTGCTGTCTGGCGTGCCAGTCTGCCAATATTTCCCTCCCTTTTGGACATGCAATTCAGGTATTCACACCCCCCTTGGCCCATTCCAGCATCCTCGCGGCCAGAATCTCATCACAGGCTTCGGCCTCCTTTGTCCCACGGTCCCACCCCTTTACTTCGAGCTGCCGCCCATCGATCAGACAGAGACACACCAGTCAGGATAGTTAACCGACGCAGAGGGCATCAGGCCTGGAGCTGGTCATGAAAATACTTCTCAATCAGGGCAAGATCCCTGCCTCGTAAGCAGAAAACGGAAGAAGGAACACCCACCGCAGGATGAGAGAGGCATGGCGTTGCTCTTGCCGACCTGTTGTCAGGTCCTGTTTGCGCCACATCGACTTTTTTTTGCTACCGTGCACTTGGAGCGCGGAATCTACTCTACTGGGTGGCTGCCGATACCTCTCGAACCGACGTCCAGCATGGGGAAATCGTTGATAGGGGGAGCTGAGCTGTTCAACCCTTAACGAACCCCTCAGGGAGGTCCGCCGTGCCACATTGTACGTTTAATGGCTGATAAAATTTCTTGCTTGTCAATTGAACCAAAACCAAGCCTCCACGTCCGCCACATACAACTGCACTAAGCCACGGCTGAGAATACGATGCCTCCGGCCAACCACTCAAGAGGCCTGTCCCCGCCACTCTCGTGCTCCCGTTGGGTGACGCACGCACACCTCTCAGGGGTGTTCGATATCAATCAGCCTTAATGGCAAAGGGGATGACATAATTTCAACCCCACATCTTCAAGATCTCCTTGACTTGCACGAGGCTTCAAAGTGTTCTCAAAAGTCGAGCCCAATGAGAAATGCCATAAGGGTAGTGGATCTTGTTCCGAAGCCCTCTCGCTAGCAATATCCTAGAATCTGCGGAACATGATCGTCCCTGAAAATGAGGCGAAATGCGGGTCGGAGCAAATTTGCGGCTTTGAGGGTGGCGAAGTCGACACGTGATATTTCTTACGAGCCGCTCTCAAATTCAGCCTCCCTTCAAGGCAACAATGTGGAAAGGGAGGTGGACCCTCGAGAGGCTAATTCGTTAATTACACTTCGGTCTTCTTCCAACCACCGTCCAGCGTGACTTTAGCCGTCACGGGGTTGCCGGAAAAGGGGACCTTTTCACTATCTTTTCCTTTCCAACAATTTCTTGTTCAAGGCAACAGAATACATATTTGTTTCAAAATTTCTTCAGGTTCGACTATGTCGAATATCTCCGAGTAGGAAGGCTGAAGCAGGTCCAAGCAGCTTAGGGTTGACTCATTAGTACTCGCTCGGCATTCCCGTTGTGATTTATGTCACAAAATCGAACTTGTACCTGAGAGCCATCAGCTTGAATAACGACAACAGCCTCGGGAATAGCAATCGGGCAACGCGGATTATATCATCTCCTTTGCCAAGGGGCGGGAAGTCTACAAATTCAGACCAGTTGTACGTCGATCCCTAAGAAATCCTCGAATACTTGAAACATGATCATATGCTTATGGTCTTTGATCTGTGCTGCAAATGATACGATTGGCCTGAATCATCGGTCAGATCTAGTTCTGGAATCTAGTTTAGAGAGAGCCCCTTCGATAATCATTCCAGAATAAATGCCCTACACACGACCAGGATCAGGGAGAGCATAAGACGGCACATTCAGCTTGGGTTCTCGTCCACAACTTCTCCAGCATCCCTTCCAATCTCCTGCGGGTAGTCGTCCACGCCCATGGGGAAAACCCCTTTTGAGCTTTTCCCTAGACCTCCACCTTTTTTCTCAGTGAAGTCCCACTCAACAAGCGCCCCTCCAATTTCTTCGTCTCCTTGGCTGAAGTCGAATATCCTGAAATCTGCGTTTGCATAGTGTCGATAACTGACTCCAACGCGCAGGAACCCAGAATGAGATACCACAGCGATAACCTTCTCTGGTCTGTCTCTTAGCCATTTCCTTGCGGCGATGCCTCGTTGTGTCAACCCGTCTTTGGAAAACTCATAGAGGCCAGCTTTTGAAGGATATTCCGGATCAATCGTGGACCAGTCAAACTGGGGCCATTCCTTCTCCATGATTGATATGGCCGTTCCTGTATCGCAAGGCTTGTCCGAGTTCTCTTGCCATTCGGGGCGTAGGATGACAGGTATGCCTCTTTCCATGAGCCATCCCAGCCCTTGCTGAGCTGTCTCTACGGAATTGGTGAGTCAATATTTCCCTAGTCCAGAGAGGTGGTGGAACAGAACGTGGAAAGAAAGTGTCTCGGGGATGTGCTTCGAAGGTATGAAAAGCAGAAAAAGAATCTCTTGGAAACTGGGGACAAAATATTTTAGAAACGAGAAAACATATTCTTACGAAGTGTGCGCCGCATCGGACTGATAACAATGAGTTCAATATTTTGGGCTATGGGTACTTCGGTTTGGAGATATCTGGCAAGCTCGTCACACTGCTCACCGAAGCCGAGATCGCTAAGCAGTGGGTCATGAAGATGGTACTCTTGTATTTCAGTCAGTCTTATGCAATTTGATCATGGGAAGCTGGGAAACTTATGAGCGACATCTAAATCGGTCAGCATCCATTCACAAGAAACATGGGGGCCTTGAAGAGAACATACTGTGGAGTGCTTGAGCGTGCCGGATTAAAATGACTGTCGGTGACATTCTGCTGATAATATATTTGCTGAACGAGAAGTTTATATATATTTTTTGGTTTGAAATTCTAGGTGATGTTCTTCGTTTCTCTTTCTAGCGCAATAGGTGGACGGAATTCGCAATCTCTATGGTTCTATTCTATAGAATCCAGTGGTTGAGAACAAGGCAATGTTTTGAGTTCCATGATGGGTCAGTTTCGTGGTGCCCTGGCCCTGCACGCCCAGATCGCTCAGCTAAACTAGCGGCCGCCGATGAGTCGCTTTTCAGATAAGGTAGCCTTGGCGAGGCGGCTGCGTTTCTTCTCTCTTCAACTTCATATCATCGACATCCAACTATGAGCTTTAAATTCTCCGCTGCTCATTCAAGTCGAATAAAGAAGTCAGCCAAGCCACCGACCTTCAAACGAAATGCATCGTCGGCTTCTCCCTACTCCTCCCTTCCCCGCCGAAAACCCCTCCAAAGATCATCAACAAACCTCGAGAAGGTGGACGACGAGAATGACGATCTCTTCGGCGACCGTCTGGGCGATGTAGGTTTTGTCAAGGCACTTGCAACCGACTTGGCGTTACGAGATGTCGCTCAAGCAATATCACATATACGGGGCAAGATGTGGAGTAGCATCCCAGAACAGCGGGCGGGGATGAACTCGACTCGAATCGCAGAGGTCTTGAACTTCCGTTCCTCAATGCCACCGATCGTAACAGTCTCGCATATCCAAGCCTTACTAAACTCACCGACTACGGTCGAAAGGGAAATTGCAGGGTTGATTAAAGGTGGAGCGATCAGGAAGGTTGTGGTGGGAGGGAGAGGTAGTCTGGGAGAGGCATTAATACTGGTCCGGGATCTGGATAATATGATAGAGAAGAGTGCTATGGAGCAAGATGTCAAGGAAAAGTTCATTGCTCTATTGCATGAACATCCTACGGCATTGAAGCTCCCAAGATCACAGCTGTCCGAAGGTGAGGCCAAGATGCTGATGCATGCAGGCTTTCTTACATCTTCAACATCGTCCTGGACATCTACAGATGTTTTCTCCCGACCCGGTGACGGATCGCGGGGTACAATGACATCCTTAAACAGCATCTCGAAGGCCGCATCTGGCTCTTTGGCTGCTGTTGGTGGGGAGGGGGCTGTCCATGCAGCTGGAGGAAGTGGAGGAGGGGCAAAATCTCTACCGGGGACTGGAGATTACTCTCTCGCCCTTCCAACGACAGGACCGTTCCTCAAACTCTTGTCAAATGCTCGTGCACATCTTCTGTCGTTGCTGTCAAAGTCTAAGTTCCGAGAAGCACCAGAGTCCTTGCTACGTCAACGCTGGGACGGCGGGATCGAAGCAGATGACGCAGCAAGTGCGGCGAGGCAGAATCGAGGAGAATTTGCAGGCGTACTCCCAGGCCGGACAAGAAAGTGGAAACAGTTCTATGGAATCAGCTTTGAATGGATCCTAGAAGAATGCGTCGGAGCTGGACTTCTTGAGGTTTTCGATACTGGTAGTAATGGAAGAGGCGTGCGTACATTATAATTAGAATTGGGAACGGACGGACATTTTCCCAGCAAGGGCAGGGTGTATGATACAACAAACGTTCGATTCTTGGGACGGAGCATAGCGATCAGTAGGATTTCAAATCAAAAAACACAGAGTCGATACACTGAAACTGCTCGGAGAAGCAACTAGTCGAGTGGAGGCTTGTGCGTAGCAGATATGCAATATGCCAAATTGCCAATAGAAAGGTAAGGGATGTGTCTGTCGACTTTTCAACGATGTGGGTATGATCTTTATACTTATCAGGAGTTTGCCCTTGAGTAAGAAACGATTAATTGTAGCCACAGAAGATCCCCCTTCTTCCACTCTTCCAGAATTACAACGTGTGGCACAACGTGCAAATGCCTGTTGCCGAGCCGTGTCTATTCTCGTCGTCATGATGGCCAAATTCAAAACGATGTTGCATCAGGTTGAAAGCCACCATCACGGGGAAGCCAAAAATTAGGGGAGGAGCCACAAGACAGCAATCGTTTTAGTGCGTCAACCCACGTTGTGGAGAGGTTTCTGATGATCAACCGCACGCCAAGAAGGACCCATTGTGATAGTGGGTTCTGCAAATAAGCTGCTCTGAGGTTGGTGACTTCGTCTGATGGAAGGTCCAATGATTCAGCGCAAAGCAGTCTGTTCCACTCGAGCCCGTGCTTGATCGTCCCGAGTCATCGTGCCTCGAGGGCTACGGGCCACTCATGGTCCCAAGCTCGGAACATTGGTAAAATTGCACACGCTGTCGGATCCTCCTAGGCTTAGGGTCTCATCATGTGTGCGCTCATGTGGTGGTGCTGGCGGGCCTTGTTCGGGCCTACAGCAAAGTAGGACACTACCACATCTGCGACTTTGGGCTTTGGAATTTGGGAGCCTTACAAGCCGCAACGACGCCCGTAAATGAAGCAATTTCGTGTGCCAGAGAAGCAGACGCTGATCTACGACGGCGAGATGATGACGATGGCGATGGCGATGGCGATGGCGATGGCGATGGCGATGGTGCCTGCTACTGTGCTGCTGTTCGGTAATGCCTCTGTGCTCCCAGCCACACGCCGATACAGGCGACAGTACTGTACTTCGTACGACGTACAACGTACTTACAGTACTGTACAGCAGCAGACGATTGCGGGGATTTGCCGTGGAAAGGAAGGGGTCTGTTCCCCCTGAATCTCCCAATCGGACCAGGTCAATTTGTGGCCCAGCAGGCGTCGTTGACGGGCGACGGGGACGGGGCAGGTAGCAAAAAGGAGCCAACCGACGCTAGAACCCTACATAGTAAAAGCCCCACGCCACGTTCAGGTCCGGACGACGACGCCTCCTTGTTTTCCCCTGGGCTCGCCCCAATGACTCGTTGAGTTGCGAAGGGGCGAAGGGCCTGCCGTACAGTAACTTGTAAGTACGAAAGGTACAGACAACAGACAGTACCTTCGTACTTACAGTAGCAGTAGTGTAGCAGTAGTGTACAGTAGTGTGCAGTAGCGAAAGTGAAAGCCTTCACTTCACTTTCACTCGCACCCCCAAGCTCAATTCGCTGCACGTCTCTCCTTGCGTGCAGCTGCGATTGTGCACGGCGACGTCCGCTGCATTTCCTGTGCAGGTACCACGGCCACGGCCACGGCCATCATACATCACACATATCCCTTCTGTCCAGGAGCAGGCTGGTTGGGCGCCGTTGCTCCAATCCCCACGCTCACCACTCCCCCTCGACTTTTCCAACTCAACGCGGCCTGCACCGACCAGGGTGCGAGAGAACGTGCGTCTGCATCAACGACTCCATCATCTCTTTTCTTTTCCTCTCCGGCACTCTCTCCACACCCTCGTCGCGATCATTCATTCTCTACAAGTACCGGCGACTGGAATTCACTGTCCTAGGCCACGATTGCACCCTCTCTATCACTCACGGCCGTTGCGTGCGACTCACATTCACCTGTCAATCCCTCGATCTCGCCCCAGAAGACGGCTTGTGCCTTGTTACACCAACCTGCAGCTTCCCGAGTTCTCGTCACTGCATACATTCTCGAAGTCGAAGCCTATAACACCGCCGTTATCAACCTCGCGCCCCTAGCTTGGCTTGCAGGCTAGAACGAGGATATACAAGACCAGAACGCCCTCGAAAATTTTCAATCGAAACGAAGATTGAAAACGACAGCTCTGCCGAACATCGACGTCCGCACACAAGGCTCACTGGTTACCTTGAGCTATTGACACAGGGAAGGGCATCACACAAAGCCACACGGACTGCAACCGCATGAATTCTAATTCCTTTTTTCTGCGACCGACGAAAAGCAACCAAGAAAATAGGGTTCCAAGTTCAAAGCAAATATTCAAACATCGCAGAGCTTAGTGGATGCATTGAGTCAGGAACAATACACCCTACGGAACTGTCAACGGCTGCCGGTACAAGGATATCCGGAATAATACTGGGACGTTCTGGCCACCACGAAACTCAGCGTCCATACATCGCGGGTACTCGCATGTTCTGAGGGAGGTGTACTTAGTACACGCTCACGAAGTACACAAGTCGATCCGGTTACCTCGTACCGACCGCGAGAACGAGGCCTTTGTGCTCTTTGAATTCTATCTGTGAGTTGTCATCTTATCTTTCGCCAATCTCCATTTACCCTTTCAGACGATCTTCCCGAAACATTCAGCAATGGCCAAAATCAATGTGGTTGATTTCCTCGTCTCCTAATAAATACCTGACTGCGCCGATCGTTGTACTGTTTTTGGCTCAAGCGCACTGACTCTTGTGCAGGTTCAAACAGACAGTTTTTGCTCAGGCATATCGACCTGCATGCTATATCGTTTCAGATATCCCGGGACAACAGCTACTGTTCTTAACACCAGTCCCCACCCGATCAACAAGACGCCTAATTGAACGATCTCTGATACCTTCCCCCGGTAGTGGGCCCTAACGGCTCTGTTCTCCGGGCCCCAAGATTTTAAGCATCTGGGAATCCAAGCCCCAAGTTTCATGGACGCCTGGGTATCCACGCCTTGGTAGACCACTCAAGGACGACTGTTGTATATCATCGTTTGGTTCTCAGTACGCCCTCTGGATCTACCAGAGCGATAATTTACAATGGCGGCAGCTTTACCACGACCGTCAAGGCCTTCATACGGTCCTCCCACAACAGCATTGCCTGCGTTACCGACAACCAAAACACGGAAGAGTACGGGAAACATTCCACTTCTTACAGAGTCTAAAATAAACACCTCGCCCCCTCGATTACCCAAAAGCGGTATTCGTGCACCTTCACATGCAAACCTCTCCGCTCCTACGACACCTGGTGGAAGCACTACTCTTCCCAAGTTAAGGCCGAACCCTGGTGTAAATGGTGCGGGAAAGACAATTCGAAAAACAATCAGCATCAATGCGTTTCCTCAACCTCCTCGAGGTATTCGAACAACGAGTCTGCCACCGAGTCCGTTATCAGGCGGGGTCATACCAAACAGTGCCTTATCTAGCGGGGTAGGAAGCAGAAGGGACTCCGCCGATACAAGTCCCGCGCCTGGAAAACAACTACGAAAGAAGAAGACCGGCAGCAGTCCAAAGGCTCAGAGCTATGTGAACAGTGCTACGCCCAGTTTATTAAATGGCAGCGGGGACAGTCGGTCGATATCTAGCGGCCCAGGAGCTCGAGGATCAGACGGGCTGCTGAGCCTACCATCACCCCCCCAAAGCCGTAGCTCATCTGCGCAAGATTCGTACTCGACATCTGCAACAACGGATGGAGAGGGACCTCGAGGGAGAGAAACTTCTGCAGATATGTCCATTGACAAGCAGGCATCGAAGCCGAGTGAAGGCAAGGGCAATGTCATTGTCAGTGTTCGCGTGCGGCCCGATGCTGGTGCAAACGGACAATCCACTAAAACGGATGGCGAGTGGATGGTTGACGGCAGGAGGTCATTGGTTGCATACAAGGGAAAAGAAGGGGGTGACTACTACTATGGTATGTTTTGCAGCAAAACCCTCTTCGTTCAGTCACTGATCCAGCCACAGATAATGTTTTTGCGACACATGACAATAATGCTAAAGTTTATGACTCTTCTGCGAAGAGGCTTGTTCGACGAGTAATGGAAGGCTACCACGGAACTGTATTTGCCTACGGAATGACTGGTACAGGAAAGACGTTCTCGATGCAAGGCACTGCGACTTCTCCTGGTGTTATTCCTCTCGCAATCACCGACATCTTCTCGTACATCCGCGAGACGCCGTCTCGCGAATTTCTTCTCCGAGTGAGCTATTTGGAAATCTACAATGAGAAAATCCACGATCTTCTAAGTACTCCTCCTGCTAGCACCGTCGGTCCCGGAGTTCCTCAACAAGAAGAGATCAAGCTTCGAGAAGATAGCAAGCGGGGTGTATATGCTAGCCCCTTAAAAGAGGAGATTGTGCAAAGTCCCACACAGCTACTGAGAGTCATCGCTCGAGGTGACCATGCAAGGCGAACTTCGAGTACCCAGTTCAACGCCCGCAGTTCTCGAAGTCATGCCGTCGTCCAGATTGTTGTTGAAAGTCGAGAAAGAATACCTGGTAGCGGAGCAATGGGCGACAATAAACGCTCTGGAATTCTTCCTGGTGGCGTTCGAGTATCGACGCTGAGCTTGATTGATTTGGCCGGTTCCGAAAGAGCTGCTGAAACCAAGGAACGAAGAACAGAAGGATCTCACATCAACAAGAGTCTGTTGACACTTGGCACAGTTATTGCTCGTCTCTCAGGGGACAAGGACAAAGATGGAAAACCAACTGACAAAGATGGAAAGCATTTACCTTACCGAGATAGCAAACTGACTCGTCTTTTGCAAGGAGCTCTGTCAGGAGATTCTCTAGTCAGTATCCTCTGCACAATCCAGATTGGTTCAGCCGGCAGTGCTGCGACAGCCAACAGTCACACTGGTGAAACGCTCAACACTTTGAAATTCGCTTCGAGAGCAAAGAACAATATTGTCAGTCATGCCAAGAAAGCTGAGGAAGCTTTGGGAGCTGGAGGAGATGGTGGCGCGAGAGTTCTTCTGGAAAGATACCGCATGGAGATTCTGGATTTGCGAACCCAACTTGAAACCAAAGCCAAGAGCGAGAATGAAGATGATGAGAGAGAACGCGAGAAGGAGGCCGAGCAACGCCATGAGGAGCAAATGCTAGAAATGCAATTGGCTCGGACAGCGCTGAAGGAGCGGATCGAACATCTCAATAGACTTATTCTCAGCTCCAAGTCAACTGGTGTCAACGCGAGTGGATCGTATTCTTCACTCGGGATGCATCCAAGACTATCGGCCATGGCATCAAATGGTCATTTGTCGCAAATCTCAGCCCGCTCCTCGATGGCTCCGTCAACGGTTGGTCGTAATTCTCTGGAGCGCACAGCTTCTGTCAACTCCGTGTCTACGATCGGTCAACTTCCTGGAGGACAGCGTTTGTCCGGTGAACGGAGGTCCAGTGGTGAACATGGCTCGCTTGAGGATGAGGATTCGCTAGGAGAATTTGGCGACGGGACAGCCTCATTGGCGGCACAAAATCGAGCCCTGCAGGCAGATCTTGCGGACAAAACTCGATATTGTCAGACTTTGGAGAAGCGGCTCATTCAAGCCAGACGGTCAAGTCACTCTAGAGCATCCGTTGGCTTCTCAACTCCCAGTAAAGGTGGCATCATGGTTGGCGAAGACCATGGGGTGGCAGCTTTACTCAAGGAGAAGGATGCTGAAATCGCGGAGCTACGAGCTCGCTTGGACGACAAAGACCGCATGTTATCTGCGCTTCGAAGTGCAGCCAGGTCACGGGACACCGCTGACCGAGATCCTCGAGCATCTCAGACGCTGGCGATGCTAGAGAATGGACCCTTGAGCCCAGTCTCAGCACGCACCTCGCAATTACACGACAACGGTCCCCTTTCCCCAGTCCTGGCCGGCGGTCCCATGGGTCTCCTCTCCCCTAAGACTCGCAAGCGAACCAAGAGCGTCGACGAGATGAGTAAAATGCTCGATGAGATGATCCAGGACCGAGTTGAGAGCGGATCACTAGTGAAGGGCAACCGAGGAAGCATTCGCATCGCCAGCGAGCGGAAGCACCACGTCCTCGACTCCATACCCGGCATGGACTTGAAGAGCTCGATGCCCTTATCGACCGAAGCTCCAGCCCTGGTTGCGGAAGTCTAGAGTTCGCCTTCTGTAATTCTACATGAAAGGGTGGGAATACATTAAGACTTTTAACGATTTGATTTTCGGCGTTCTGGCGGGTCTTGGCTTCGTTTGTGCTTTGGTTATTTGATTGAAGACTTCTTATACCCCAATTCGTTTTGCGGACCATTCGTTTTAGCAGTGCGGTTACCTTGCTCCTTTCTCTTGACAGCGAGAATTGCTTTTTAATTGATGAGGATGAGATCAGAGAAGAGCAAGGAAGGCACAACTTCGGATTTTAGGAAAGAAGAGAAGAGACCGATAGAAGCGAGGCTCGCTGCCTATCCGGATCAATACCGATGTAATTATGTGAGTAGAGTGCGGGACTTCAACGATCGGATGCGCTTAATTGGGCTTGTGCTGGATGGATGGATGGATGGATGGCGTTTCGATGTGGCAAATGAATTAAATCGAGGGAGGGCAGTGTTTTGTGCTTTGTGTTGATACCAAAGGTGAACATAGGTTGAATGAAGAAATTTATGTGTAAGAACGAGTAGTAGACTTGACTTGAGAGGTGATATATGAGTGAAAGTGAGGCGTTTCCAGTTGTCGCCCGATAGATGTGACATGATGCGATATGTAGCGCAGGTGAAGGAAGAATTAACATTTGGTTTTCATGCCGTTTCCCGGCTCTGGTTATGCGCGCGGTTCGATGTGTGATCGTCGTTGTTTCCCTGGCAAGTGTAGAATTATTGGGTGATAAGTTGGATTCTCGGATGATGAAAGAAGGAGATGGGATGGGGTTGCATGAATGGCTGAACCGTGGATTGTCATTTCGTGGATGGTAATGTGGTGCTTCGGTGTTGGGCAAGGAAGGTGAGGTTATTCTCACTCGCTTGGGCGAGATCGAGAATCGAGGTCGAGAATAGCCTCAGCCCCTTGATTGGTGCGGCTGAAGACATGATCACAGCACTAGACGATTTCAATAGATTGGTCTTTTCTTAGAAACGATAATAGGCAGATGTCAGGTACCTGCTCAATGATACGGAGAGGATTTGAGATGCGGCGAGGACGCATATTTTAATCTCGAGCTACTTTATTTGCGATGCATCAGGTAATTGCGGTGGGTGAGCACTTGAGTTTATATAAGACGCAGAGGATGATTACAGTCTGCTGTGGAAGAGGAGGTCATTGCTTGCAGGAGTGAAAATGGGAGGATTATATTGGATGGAAATTGTGGTTTGGAATTGATATGAATATACTTTGTTTTCTCACGATGTAAGGAGCGGTGGCACGGCTCCGTGGGATTTGATTGGATGGATGAATTGAGCAAAGGGGACGGGGATGAAAGCGTTTCGAAACGGGTGGTCGGGTCGAAGTTGAAGATTCCGGAGGGAGTGCGTGCTGAGTAAGGGTGGCTGCAGGAGGATTTGATTGAGCTGCTGGGCTGAGAGTCTCGAGTCCTGTGGAACGTTGCCATTGAGATTTATTTCGAGGCACTTGTTGTACTGCCTTCAAATCCCAAATAGGCATCCTTTCTAAAAGATCCGACGAAAAGACAATCATTGGACGAGATCTGAATCCTCAGCACACAGATGACGACCTTTTGACATGTGGCAGCACATGCTCAAAGGCATGAATGATGTCTCTCTTCATCTCACTGGCAATGACAGCGCGGCAAAAAAAGGCTCTTTCGCTAGAGGTGCGACTTCGTCTGTTTGAAGCCATTCCCGATCAGGCGAGGAGGGGCGGGGGGCCTAGTTACATAATATCGGTCTTGGCCGGGTCACGAGGGGCTGCGGCTTGATTGGCGCTGATTGGACGCGCCGACCACCAACGCCAACGCTATGTAGATGCCCCGGCTCGTTTCAGACTTCGCAGGGATGAAAGCGACGACGCAGCTTTCGACCGATCCGGGCCATAGAGAAGAGAAGAGAAGAAAAGAAAGCTGCAGCGAACTCAGCGGTGGAGCCAAGTGGCAAAAGACCACCCGGTCACTGGTGAGATGAATCATGGCTGGGGCCCTCAGGTGAATCGGCCATTGGGTGGGGAGCTGCTGAGTGTACTTGTAGTGTACGTGGTGAGACGGTAAGGAAGGCGCTCCTCAGTTGCCATTTTTATCCTCCTTGCAAGTTGTCCGACTGGAACGGCAGATCCCTCGAGAACACTTCACCAGTCCAGCCCTTCATTCGACCGACGACCGACGACCGACGACCATACATACTTCACCTCGCGCACCGGGAACCGAACGCCCTCTCGGAGCACCCCAGCCGGACCCGCGCACAGCCATTCGTATCATATCTGTTTCCTCTTTTCCACCCCGAGAATCTGATCTTCTGCACTCCAGTTGCAACCCCGGCTTCGAACGACGACAAACCGAATTCGAGGAGAACATTGGACGTGTGTTTTCACCCTCTTCGCTTCAAGCGTTGCATGTAGATCGTGCTGCTCTCTCATCTGCTTCGACCCATCTCCATTTTGATATGTCACGTCACGCCTTATGATCTACCTCGAAAAGTCGTCTTTGCTCCATTTCTCTTCTCCACTTCAGTGCCGAGCACCATCCTAAGACGTCGTTTTAATCTGTTTCTGACCGCTTGCTATTGGGCCTCCCACACTGATATCGACCTCTTTTCTTTTTAACGTTTGCCTCAACCCCGTGGACTTCTGGACAACCTCTCGACAGGTAATCGACATACAGCCTCAATGCCTTAATGTCATGTTCCGCGGCCCGACTCGACAAGTGCAGGCACCGAGAAACACTTTAGTCCGACGACATCTCATTTTTTTTACAGTTCGTTCGATTCTTCCTGGCTGCGCCAACTTTTTCCATGCCGCCTCATCTCGATCTTTCAACAACCTATACTCACGCAGACATGATTCTCTCCTCGAGGAACTCGCCGCGGCTGAGTCTCCGGCGAGCTACTTCATATACCCAAGATCGAGGACCTTTGAGCTCGACCTCGTCTCGATTTAGTTTCAACCATCTGATCTCTTCACCTCCTCCTTCTCCTGGTCTGCCAGCTTTGATTCCAAGGCATGGAAAGGTCGTTCCGACACGAAGCAAGAGGACATATTTGAGGGGAGTGCTGTGGCTCCTGGGGGTGGTCGTTATTTTATACTTTGGGCTTTCAAGGATACAATTGCACCACTCAATTAAACAAGTTGGGTGGGCGAATCATGCGGGAGATGAATATGAGATGGTTGGAGATACAGAGCTGCCTGACTTTCCCACGCCAGTGATTGTGACGGACAAGCGGGGAAGGACGAAGTGGACTGTCTCCATTCCTCCGGATTCTGCATTCCCTCTGGAGCCGCATCAGTACGCGGAGATTTGCACGCAGAATATGGAGGTTGCGAATCATGTAGCAGATATGCATGCCCATATGCATGGCCCTCATTCTCATTATGGTTACTATCACGTGGATCCGTACTTCATGGATGTGGCGGAGGCGGAGGAACATGGATTGTTACCCGGCCCAAAGGGGAAGACGAGTATGAAGGCCCAAGATGGGTCTGTCGTTGGAGAGTACGCGGACAGCTTGATTGTTCAGGACGTGTGTGAGACTAGTATGACCTTTGTGTTGGAGACCTCTGATGCGGGGTTGGGAAAGACTTTGATGATGCTGTGGACTGCTTATGGCTTGGCTCAAAAAGAGGGAAGGTCGTTCTTTGTCGATGATTCCAGATGGTAAGCCGCCCAATATATTCATTTTATTTTTGCTGACCCCCAGGCAGGGCATATGGTAAATACACCAGTTTCTTCAGGCCCCCACCAATGCCAGTATGCAGACCTCCGCCAAGACACGAGATGCTCCCTTGTCCACACCACGCTCGCCATCTCTTAGTTTCAGCAGCCACTACTCCCCACACTTTTGGCGGAGCTTTCAACGAAGAATATGAGGACCCCCGAAAGATGGAAGTCTATCGTCAAAAGCCTATATTCGACATGGCCCGTGCCGGCTATGAAGCTCTCTTCCACCTCGCCGACGCTGATCGGACCTATGTTGACAATCGAGTCGCTGAGCTTAGATTGAGGACACTTCTCGAACCTCCGGAGCCAGAAAATGGTCTCGTAATCGGCATCCACGTTCGCCACGGCGACCGTCATCCTTACGAATTTCAATACCGCGACAGCTATGTTCCCTTGGAGCGCTACGGCGAAATGGCCCGCGATCTACTGCACAAAACGTTTAATCGCACAGGTCCAGGTAGCGGCGAAAACATGGCAGCTGAAATGCGCAGTTTGCTCGTCGTTGCATCAGATGACCCTGATGTCTACGAATCCGACGAGTTCTCCCATGCGCCCCGTGCACAGGAGCAGATCCGCCTTGCTTCAAAGACTACCCTCGGCGCCAGCCAGCCTACCGGCGGCTCCGCGATTCGAAAGTTCGTTGACGAGACAGTGGGCTGGGAGGGAGGATTCTTCTCCGGCATGTTCTGGAGTCTGGGGAAACCATCGAGCATTCCCGCCAACGCCATGGAAACGCCGGAGACGAAGCTAGCCGCTACGGAGGAGGCCTTCAGATTAAGGGAATTGGTGGGAAGAGCATATATGATGGATTTGGCCGTCCTTGGGGAGGCCAGCGATCGCATTGTGTGTACGGTCAGCTCTATGGGATGTAAATTACTTGCTGTCATGATGGGATGGGAGAACGCAGTTGTTAAGGAGAGATGGGTGAACATTGATGGGGATTTTGAGTGGAGAGGCGTGAGTTGGTGACTATATGGACCCGAAGGCAAAAGATAAGGACACTATCACAGTCAGGATTCTGAAAATCCTTACAAGGACTAAGTTGGGGAGATACTACGGATGAGGACCGGTCTTGAGCGAGCATTATCTGCATTGGTGGCGTTCCGGTTGTTATGGAAAGTGCAAGGAGCACATTATCTTGTCTACGGACATATGAGCATGTATAAACGCGGCCCTGGTCAGGTAGACTGGGCGCGATAAGCAAATTACATAGCGTATACTTCTCACATGGAGAAAAACGAATATACAAAAGTACACACCGATTATCGTCCATGAATATGTCATGTGACGCCTTACCGGTGCAAGGTTTAAAGAATGGCATTGAGGCGAGGGGAAGCCAAAAGAGCGCACAAGTCGCTATATAAAAAAAAATACTACGAGGCTTTGCGGACAAGCCCATCGTTAACGTCGCGTATAAATAGCCGGCAGACAAAAATATATCTTCAAATAAGCGAGGCTCAAAAATTATGACCTTTCTCAAAATTAAGCGAGACTGAAACTCGCACGAAACCAAAATGTATTCTTATTCAGAAGCAAAGGAAACACTTGTAGGACAGCTAATCTAGCCTTTGACATTCGATCGAATTGGACTGAAGAGTAGTTGTCCTACCACGAAAAGGCTACAATGTTACACGAGGCCTTTACCTCGGAATTTGAAAAGAAGAAGATGAAAAAGAGGATGATGACAAAAAGAGCAAAACTCAAGGAGTTCCCGAGGACTCCTTCTTCGAATGAGAAACCCCGGACAGTTTTTTTCGCTCCCCTCGCTCGTAAGGAGGGGGTTGTCGGATACTTCTTTTGTTTTTGTCGATTTTACGGTTTCCTTACCTTCCCGTATTGAGCCTTTATTCTACGACTATGGGAAGGTAAGAGTTCTTTTTCGTCATCGCGGCACTAGGAAGCAGGTCTTCTCTTTGACAGAGCCTAGGCGCTTGCTGGATTTCGATTTGATGTTTCGGCTGGTCTGTGGATTGTTAGTGATAATGAGATTCCAGGGTGTTAGGAAACTTACTGGGCGGTTCGGTTGTCGTAGAGGGAATTCGGCTTATTTTGCTATTTAACTTTGCCGGCAAGTTGTGATAGTGAAATATGAAAATAGTAAGGAATTGAGTTTTTTTTACTGAGAGCGGGCAGCGGGCGGCGGGCGGGCATTGGTCAGAAGGGCGACAGTGAGGAGTGGTAATGGATGGCATGAACAATATTCGGGGTTCAAAATGGGTCGATTGGGTATTAGTTGAGGTTCTTCGGACACATATATTCTTGAAAAAGGCCTTTCATCTACGCAACGACTTCTTATCGGCAAGAAGCTAATTGTTCGGAGCCCCGTCGGTGACATCTCCGTAGGGTACCGCAGCATAGTCCCCATTGCAAGCATAATCGTACATTGCCAGCTCCTCTGCAGATTCCTGCACCTTCAAAAATGTTTCCAGCTCACACCAACCATCCAATCTCTCTCCACACTCCGGAAAGCTGACACCTAACGGAATGGTTCGTTGGTTCAGTATGAAGTGGATGTATGTCGTCTTGTCTCCCTTGATATAGGTTCGATTTTCCGATAGTGGTGAGGGGGTTTGTACAAGTTCAATATCAAGCCTCGCTGCGAACGGTTCAAGGTGTGATACTGTGAGGTTATGTGGGCCGGCATGCCCGGTGCTCGGTAAGAACTCGTTGAATTGTCTAAATCCAAACGCGGTAAGGATACTCATAATATTCGTATCATGCGAGAAGTCAAAGTACAAACTCTGGTTTAAGGGGAACGTGACCGTATTGTTGTCGAGTGTGGTATTAATCTGACTGCCAGAATAGCCCAGGGTGTGATTGTGCAGACGCGCGAGCGTTTCTTGCACGTAGCCAAGCCCAACGGCGCGGCCGGTTGGTGACTGGAATGATGATCCACCAGCGAAGGTAAGGTCGAGGCTGTATTCGAACCCTTCCCATTCGGTGTATGTGAACAGGTTGCAGAAGGCAGAGTAACCATAGGCTACGGTCTCGTACGGACACATAGTTTGTGCGGCGTAAGTGTCCGCCAGAGTCCAGTCAATACCTTGAATCATGGATTGGAAGCGAGTAGTTGCATTCTGGAGGTAAATAGCGACCCATTCGGCTGTGGCGTTGACCCCTCCTGCACTTCGGTAGTTGTTTGAATTCTTGCAGTTGTCATAGCCAGCTAGGGAGTTGTTAAAGCCGTTTGCTTCGATAATAACCTCGATTGTTGCATTATTCATCCATTCAAGGCCAAAGAAGCCCGCTAGAAAGTATTCTGCCGACTGGCTACCCGTCAGGAGCTGGACTCTTGCTTGAATTGACGGGAAAGTACTTACTTTCAACATTCGATCTTGGGTAGTTGTACGAGCAATGATCTTGCTGCGGGGGTTGTAAAGTTGGGCGTACTGGCTGTGAAAGGTCAGTACTCAGTCTTCCGAACTCGATAGAAGAAGAGGCACTCGCTAGTAATGCAAAATCCCGCTATCAAAGAGCTCCTGTCGGCCTCTTGGAACAAGGATCTCTGTACCGAGTTGGTATTTCCAGCTATTCAAGAAACTGAGCTGCCCCGTTGCTTGGAATTTTCCAGTGCTATTGGCTATCTTCTGCCCGAGATCATAGACATTAGCTCCAGTGGTTGGATATCTAGAGCCATGTCTTGACAGCATCTACTCATAATCAGTATCCATGAGTCTCCCCGGTATGATTTACTTACCTGAACATGAGTGATTTCCGCTCCCGGAGGAAGGGGATACTCGGCCACGCCAAATCCAGACGGGTTCGGGAAGTACGGAGACAGCTGCCCCATCAGCTGGAAAATGCTCTGGTTCTGGCCTTGTCCTACGATCGGCTCCCCAGTCTCGAGAGGAGTATTAGGCTGGAAAGTAGCTGTGGGCGCAAATGAAACAGGGTTGGTCTGCGCAAGGAAGGGTGCTCGTCCTGTAGCCGTAGGTCCAGCCCACAACTCTGGACTGGTTTGAAAGTATTGCGGTATCTTTGTAGAGTGCGATGTACAGTTCTTAGAGTATTCACCCCCACCAAAGTCGACAATTCCGAGGAAGCTGTTCGACAGCATAGAGAACGTGCAAGCAAAGACGACGCATATTCCAAAGAAGAGCAACGAGTTCTTAAGGCCTTGGCTGACCTTCGAGCTCCGGTGCCAGACTGACTTCTCATCTTCTGAATCTTCCAAGCTTCTGTAGGAATGGCCCCACGAGCTCTTCTCCATGACAGCCCCCATCTTCTCTCAGCTTATCAGCCACAATCCTCGACCAGAATTCCAGGCTATTTTATGTGAGAGCGGATGTACTACCCGTGGGAATATTCTCGGCAGCGACTGAAGCTTGGCGGGTCGCTGCTTCGAGCTCTCTAAACAGCGCCTCCTGGTACGAGTACAATCCAAACACAGAAGCCTAACGAGCGACGAGAAAAAGGCGGGTTGAAACCCCGGCCCTAGCAGATCGAATTGTATCGAGAGATGTGGATGAAATCGATAGTTGGAAGCTGACGTCAAATTCATCTCTTATCGCCTAAGCCTAATTAATCCCCGAGGCTAATTCGTCGAAGACGACGGTTGAGGTATTCATTACCCCCGCAATGATGAGCCATTGACTTTTAATTTGAATCTTCTTATTTTGATAACTTTAACACTTCTTACTTGACATGACCGGAAAATTCTCATTCTAAATCTAGTCACAATGGCAACAATCCCAGACCCGATGCTCGCCGCCCAGCAGGTTGAGGTACTTCCCCAGATTTACCCCCACCCCATCTCTCATATCGTCACATGAATTAATAAACATAGTTCAAACAACCCTAAAAGATCCACCAAGTACCAACACCTGGTAAGGGTCTTAATGAGTATGATTTGCTCATAAAAGTAGCTGTTGCCTCTCTTTGCCACACAGATGGAATGGTTACTGGGGGCACAATGGGCACACAATTGCCTTGTATTGCCTCCCACGAAGGGTCTGGAACGGTAGTCAAAGTGGGATCTGCTATCAATGAGTTCGAAGTTGGTGATAGAGTCCTCTGTTTCCTAACTTACCATCGATGTGGTGTCTTCTCGGATTGCAATGGTTCCGAGGCCGACAGACAGTATTATCCGAATGTCGAAGGCTACCTCGGTGTTAGCAGAGATGGCTCATTTGCTGAATATGAAGTGGTGGACGGGAGAGAATGCTGTTTGCTGCCGGATAGCGTGAGCTTTCAGACCGCTGCTCCACTCGCCTGTGCTGGGGTTACAGTGTGGGGAGGTCTGGTAAGAGCCAACCTGAAAGCCGAGGAGAGCTTTGCAATTATTGGTGGAGGAGGCGGTCTGGGACACCTAGGGATCCAATTTGCCAAGGCTCTTGGTCTCTATGTTATCGCAATCGATGCTCGAGGTGAAGCGCTTTCTCTTGCCAAGGAATGTGGTGCCGATATTTTGGTCGATGCTAGATCTGGCAAGGAGAAGGTCGTTGAGCAAGTCAACAAAGTTACAGGAGGACAGGGAGCAGACGCCATGCTGAATTTAAGCGACCACGAATCAGCTGCCGCTATTGGAGCTGCCGTCACTAAAATGCATGGTAAATCTTACGTCTGTTCATTTTGCTGAGTCCTTAAGTCTGAGCACTTATTCAGGCGGTAGATACTAAGAACTTCTACCTGCGTAGGAATTCTCATGCAGATCGCTCAACGGACAAGCGTCAGCATTCTGTTCCAGGAGCTCGTCTTTCGCGACATTAGAATCCATGGTAGTCTCATCAGTGAGTATATCTCTGCATTAATACATATGTAGATTTTGATTGGGTAGGCTCGAGAGGAGAATGCTTAAAGATGCTCGAAGTAGTGTCCAAACACAACATCAAGGTTAAGACTAATGCTTTCAAGGGAATCAAGGAAGTTCCAAAGGCCATTGAACTCGCTCACTCCGGAAAGATGCAAGGAAAGCCAATCATACTCTTCGATCACGAAGCAATTGAGAATGAGAAATGTCTGGACTTAAGATGGTTCAAGCAAACATGAAGACTTAAGAATAGAAATGTGCATTATTTAGAGCTGAATACTAAGCAAAGAGCAGGAGAAAGCGGAAGAATGGTGAGGTGAAGGCGCCATATGACTGGGTGACACGCCGGTTTCAAGAATCGTAAAAGAATAATACCTATTGAAAGTATTGATGCACGTGATGATCATGAAAGAAACCTTATTGAAGTTCTATATAGTACGGCGTGTAAGAGTACAAAGATAGTAAACAGATGATATTCTAACGGACATGTTCCCATTCTAGGACGTTGCTACTAGTGGTAATGAAACCCAATGAATGTTAAACGAAGATAGAAAGAGAGGAGATGCTGCATGCATGAATAAGCCAGCTCAGAAACAGACAGCTCTCGCAACACTTCCAAGAACACGGTAAACCCTCCCCGAAGAGAAAATTATGTGTTTCCCAAACGCGCGATCACTTCATACGCTTGGCCTTTCTTTCCAGAGAGCTTGCAGGTCTCTTTGAACTTTCGGCGGGCGTGAGGGAGGATAAACTACTTGGGCCAGATCCACGCTTAAGCTGAGCTATAATCGCGCTCAACTTGTCCGTGTACGACGATGGCGCCGGTCCCCACCCAATTGTTTTCAACCCCCTATCAAGAACATCTTCCAAAACATCGACGAACCTTTGGGCTTCGGGTAGGTCTTGGAGTACGTTCAACACGAAGTAATTCTGCTTCGTCCGAGAACTACCAATGAGACGTTCATAAAGATTGCGATCGATCGATGGCTCGTGAGGTGGTCGACGTCTAGGCCATTTTGACTTCTGATAGGCATCGTGGTTGCGTTCCTTGACAACAGTTCTGAGAATGGTCACAAGTACTTTAGCAGCCTCTTCTCGTGATGCTGGGTTGAGAGGTTGCCTTTCTGTAAGGTTGTGACTTATGGCATTGACAATGTCGATTAACTCCTGGGCGCACCATATGACGTCGAATTTATGGCCATCAACAGGACCAGCCGCAGAGTAGTTATCCAGACGAACAAACGTTTGTTGCGCTTTTAACCCCATTTTGCGAAAGTAGTCCGAGGCACGAGCGTTGCGGGGAATAAGTGCATCAAACTGATGAAAGATATCGTCGTCCTTGATTAAGATCCTTGCCAGAGTGGCCTCCAAATCTCCGGGGACAAAGGGGTCATCCATTGAAATCTCGTCAGGTGTATCAAATATATCAGCTCGAAAGTCGTCAGTCACTTCAGACGATAATGTAGCCATTATGTCACGAACAGTTCTCATCCGTTTCCTAATCATCCCCCTTGTTTGGCGTGGGACCTCTGATGCCGAGTAATCTTTTTTCAGTTGCCAGCGGGTTTCCTCCGTATCTGAATCGGTCCCTTCTCTGAGTTCCCAGTGAAGCTCATCACATACAGTATCTAGACCTATGCTTGATATTTGCTCATACGGAGTCACAGGTGGCACCTCCCCAGCGTCCACCCGAGTCCGAGACAATTGTTCAAGTAGCCACGTGACGTGTCTACAGGTTCCTTCTTCGTTGCAAGAGCAAGTTGGATTCCCGGCGTCCGTGGTGCTGATTCTGATACTGTAACGTTGTACGTCTGCGTATGAAATTTGAAAAGCATAGCGTGTTCCATGCTGTCGGCAATGATCGAGAGCAAAAAGATGTCCGCTCCAAGAGATATCAGTGCCTTCTCCGTGGCCTTCTTCGTCTTCAGAGCCATTGTCCGAGTCGATTTCGGAACTTTCATCGGAGCTCGAAGGATCGTCGTCTCTGGCTTGTGCTTTGCCTTTGCCCTTTCCGCCGGAGTGACCACGTGTGTGACCTCGAGGTGATTGCATCCTTTGTGTAAGAGAGAGCTTGCTGAAGCTTGAAATCGGTGAAGACATAAGGATGCAGGATGCGTTGGTTTTGGAATGAGCTTGTGGAATCCATAGCGGCGCAATTGGCACTTATATACTGGAATATCGAGAGCGTCTGTTCTTCTGCCTGCAGTGAGTTCCTCGACGTCAGTTCCTTCAAGCGTCTGTTAGGCGCCATTAGAAAGGGATGCTGAGCCCTGTCCACACTACCATATGAGGAGGCCTCTTTGACGGCGGCCAGGTCATCCAGACGGCCGGCTGGGAACTCATGGGCGAGTTCTGTGTGATATAACGAGGTTGGAAGTTTGGCTCGAGGCAACGCCTGCCCTCTTGCTGCACTTCGCCATGGAGGGGTGATGTTGGAAAAGAGAAGGAAGGCCAGGATCTGTCGAGCAGGAAAAGGAGCCTCGTGGGATTGGTTAAGCGAAGGCCGCCGCACGGCCTCGAGGCTGACACTTAATTTTGGAGCTGAGTTTGACTCTAACCGGCGAGCTCTATTCTCCACTCTCTCCTCACCAACAAACACCGCTTGCTAGATGATATACTTATCCTGATGGCCGGGCTTTCTCCTGCTCCAAACCCCTATTGAGCAACCCTCTGCCATGACCTCCCCCTTCTGGTCATCTATCTGAGATAGAAGAATGAGGAAGGATTGGCCGCGTCGATTCGGCCATCATACCGTATCGGTGGGAATGGCAGTTGGCTTCTCTCCAGACGGCGCTCAGTCACATGCAGAATCATGCAATGCAGGCAAGTTCTGCTGTGCACAACTATCCCAACATTGCCTTTTCCTGAATGCCTGCCGGTAAACCTTGCGTCAAGTGACGAGCTTGGCCTGCAGCAAGGATCCTTTCCGCAAAACCCAGAATACCAACCGGGGGCTGTGGCGCAGTACCCCACCAAAGCTCCAAATTTCCAACGTTCATGATGTTTCTTCATCCATGGCGA
>Ga0302325_10003668_pt1 | contig 36028 bp, 32 predicted proteins | sample Palsa_T0_2_FD_201948 | JGI IMG/M metagenome (GOLD analysis project Ga0302325, IMG submission 201948) | Peat permafrost microbial communities from Stordalen Mire near Abisko, Sweden - Palsa_T0_2 | ecosystem: Environmental > Terrestrial > Soil > Palsa > Peat permafrost | place: Sweden: Abisko...
TGGAATATGAGCCGCCGGATAAGAACGACGCGTTTCACGGCATGGGTTCCATCTATGGCTTCCTCGCTCCTGCCAAGCAAGTCGCTGCTCGGCCAGGCGAGTGGGAAAGCTATGACGTGACCTTGGTGGGCCGCACCGTCAGCGTAGTTCGCGACGGCGTTCTCATCATCGACAATACGGAAATCCCCGGCATCACCGGCGGCGCGCTCGACAGCCACGAAGCCGAACCTGGCCCGCTGTATCTCCAAGGCGACCACACCGGCGGTCTCAAGTTCCGCAACATCGCCATCTCGCTCCCACGCAACTGAACCGCGAGTGTGAACGAGCGGCTCCGCCTCACTCCACCGTCAGCACCACCGGCTGCTCAATGATCGACGCCTTGTTCGCCGTCAGAAAAGCCAGATGATACCGGCCCGGCTTGATGCGCGGAACCTGGAACTTGATCTTGTCGCTGCTCTTTTCCATGATGGCGACTTTCGTGTCCACCTTGCCGTCGGTGAGATACAACTCCGCGCCCGCGTTTTGATCCCCGCCCTCGCAAGTGGCGTTCACCGTATCCCCGCTCTTAACGGTGTCAGGGTCCACAGCCGAGCATCTCGGCGTCCCTTGAAATCCAGCCATGGCAGCCGCCGAGGCCAATAGCACTCCTACAACGAAGCACGTTCGCATGGTGCCTCCAGTGCTGGCGATTATACACCCGCCGGACACGGTCGTTGAACGCCCGGCTAATTGCGCTTCTCCATCTCCGCCAGCGCGGCCATCTCCTCGTCGAACGTCGCGATGCGGCCATGCACCGGAATGTCCCGGGCGAAGTGGATCTTTCGCAGAGCTAGATTCTGGCGATAGTTCTCCGCCCAGGGATGCTTAAACCAGGTCATATCCATCAAATCGCCTTGCACCAGCAAGTTGTCGCGCGGAACAAATGCCCCGATCAAATATGGCGAATGCGTGTTGTCGTGCAGACGAAAGAGGTCCACTTCCATCGAGTTGTCCTTCAGCACCAGCGTGTCGTCCATGCCGCGAAACTTCAGCGTCTTGCCGGACTTCGTTAGAAGATCCGGCTTGAGAGTCGCTTTACGCGAAGTCATCTCCTTGAAGATGCTCTCGTTGCCCTGGTGCGAGATCACCGTGAGACCCTCGGCCACCGCGGTTCGCAGCCCTCCGGTGTGATCGAAGTGATGATGCGTCACGATCACCTCCGTCAGCGGTTTATTCGGCACGGTCGCGCGGGCTTTGTCGATGACGGCTTTCGTGCGCGCCTGGCTGGTGGGCGCTTCAAACAACGTGAGATGATCGTCAAACTCAAACAGAATGCTAAAGGCGTTGCCGCCGGTGCCCGCCAGCCACCAGATCCCTTTGGCCACCGGCTGGGCGACCACGGAAACAACCGGAGGAACCGGTGCGGCGGCGCTCTTCACCCCAGCCGGCGCAGCCAGATCCCCCACGTCGCCATCCACCGTGTTCTTCGAGACCTGAAAATCCCCGCTCGTCCAATTGCGAAAATCAATCTTGGTGACATAACGCCTGGGGAGCTGGATGCCGCTGACCGTTTCGTAGTCTTCAAACGACGTGGTGTTGACAACGTCACCCAGGTTTTCGCTGGACGTCATCCAGCTCACCGACGTAGGCAGGTGGGTGGCAGAATCCAGCGCGAGCGTCAGCTTGTCGCCCTGTGCCGTGACGATGGCGATCAGCTCCTGGGTTCCCTTCTGGGCCCACTTCTTGCGCGGAGCGCCGATCTTCGCGCCGGGTTCCAGAGCCGCGCGCACAATCGTGACCGGCGTTCCAAGCATCTCAATGCGCCGATCCACCACAGCGGCGTCTGAAGCACGTTGCGCCCGGCCGTCGGGGTTGATGTTGAACGCGACGTCGCCGTCCAGGCCCTGATTCTGATGCTGATCGGTCGGCAGCGCAAAGGGAAACATACCGATGCGATGCTGCTCGGTACGTGCACGATGATTCGCCACATCGATAGTGCGCTTGAATTCGGCAACCCGCCAGGTTGGCAGCGGACCCTCCGGATGCGGGTTCTGCCCAATGTTCGTAGCCACGCCGGAACCTTCGATCACCAGCGTCTTGACGGCCAGAATCCGTTCTTTCCCGCCCAGCGCTTCAGCGGCCTTCCCGATCGCGTCCATCCCGCCTGACTGTCCGTGTGCAACCGCCGCCATCGCGAGGACAATTGAAATCACTCTTATCATGCTTCCCCTCGCCTTCTGAATTCTGAATTCTGCCTCTGACTTCTGAATTCTGAATTCTATCTTCCCTCGATGCTGAAGGCTCCGGGTGCGTCAGTGGATTTGTACGCTGGATACGGTTCCGTCCGTCAGACGAACCGTGCCGAGGCTCATGCCATTGGCGGAATACTGGAAGATCTCGCTCAAATGGCCGTCGTCATCCATCGTGATGCGGGCGGCCGGCGGGCCGAGTTTCAGCACCTGTTGGCGGCTCATTCCCGCCGTGACTTGCTGCAGATCGCCGGCAGTCACCACAGGCTCGGGCGCCACGGGAAGCGGCGCGGGCTTGAGTTCCACGCTCGTAGTCTCTTCGACCTTTGCTGGTGCCGGCAGGCTTGGCTTCAATGGGCTCGGCTTCAATGGTTTGGCCTTGGCGACTTCCGCTTCATCCCGAACTGGCGGCCGGAGAGCGCGGAGAGCTGCATCCCGATCGGTCGATGCTTGAGTTAACTTCGGGTAGAGCCGGATCGCCTGGTCGTAATCCTGAATCGCGCGCTTGTATTGGCCTTTGCCGAAATAGGCCAGGCCCCGCTCGCGGTAGGTCGCGGCGAAAAATACCGGCCCCAGATTCGGTTTGAGCCCGATAGCCTGGTCGAAATCCTGGATGGCGCGATCGTATTGGCCCTGGACGTTATAAACACCGCCCCGCGCATAGAAGGACGCGGCGGATTTCGGGTCGAGCTGAATAGCTTCGTTGAAGTCCTGAATCGCCCGGTCGTTTTGGCCCTCCAACGAGTACGCGGTGCCCCGGGTTTGGAAAGCCGGGGCGGATTTCGGATCGAGCACGATGGCCTGGTCCAAGTCGCGAATGGCGCGATCGTACTGGCGCTTGCGAAGGTAGGCGCCGCCGCGGTTGCTGAGGGCTCGGATGAGGCGCTCCCGCGTCTCGTGGCCCGACCGCAGCATGTCCGAGCAGCCGGCGATCACAACATCCGGATCTTGGGAAAAGCACTGCTCGGCATCGGGAGTCTCGGCCGCCGCTACCCCGATTAGTATGAATGCCAGTGCCCAACCGCTCCGCATCGTAATCCTCTACTCGGGCATCGGCGGGGATCGGGCCGAACTTTAGGAGACGCTGCCTTGCGTACAGGATATGCGTGCCGGCGCTGATGGCTACCGGCGGCTCACCCGCGTGCCGAGTTCCAGAAGTTGCTTAAACAGGTTGTCAAAGCACCGCCACTGCGAGACAACAACAGAGGCCTGATTCATTTAGCACGCGACCATAACGTGGCGTGGCTCTTGCCATATGACGTGTTAGCATCCCCGGCTATCTGTCCGCGGGCATTTACACCAGCAGCTTCACTGTTACTTCCCCCGAGTGTCCCTCGATCGACCATGCCCTCCTTTGTTGTCAAACGAACGTATGGCATTCTGTCGTGGTCTTCTCGCTGCCGCCGACTACCACTCCGTTGCGTTTATGGCTGTCGAGAAACGCGGCGATGACCGCGCCGACAAGCACCATTTGAAAATCAGGCACGACTGAGGTTCCTTGGTATCAGGAAGTCTACCACCGCTGCATAAGCCCTCGGTGAGCCAGGCTCTAACTTTAGGTCAGATTTTAATTCGTGACGCGATGTACCGCAGACCTTCATCGAAGCTGGCTAGGAACTTGCACCTGCGCGTTTCCAGACTCTCCCGAATGCTCGGGTCATCGAAGTCCTTCGCATTTCGATTGAGAAAGCAGCTTTCGGCGGGGCGTGCATCGTCCAAATGCGCAAGCACCGACGCCAATACAATCGCGTCCTGCCCCGACAGCCCGTACTGGACTTGAATTTCCGCGGCCGACATCAGCACCGACGAATCCAGCGCAATTACTTCTGCATGTCGCAGCAATTCGGATACTGTACTTCGCAAGCCTTCGCGCTCCTGCCGCGCGTTAGAGATCAGTATCTCCGCCAGCGCGTCGAAGCTCGCCGGAATGGCCCGATGCGGCCTCGACCTGCCGAGCTCCGTGAGATGGCTTCTGAGATCGCTGCTCAACCGCGAGCGAGCCGCCTCTTTTCTGGATATCGCTTCATGCGGCTCCGCAAGGGCGAAGGCCGGGACCGCCAGCCGTATGCTGCCCCTCGACGCCAAGTTCATGATCTCCGAGCAACTATCGCTTTGCTGTTTGCTGCAGGGCGCGCTCCAGCACGAAGTTCGACTCGACGTAGACAGTCACTACCCCGGCCTCATCTCTACGCGAGCATCCCTTAAGGATTCGGCCAGTCCCGACTCTTTCAGCCATCCGAACGATGAATCCTCGTTGCGCGGCTCCTCACCGGACCACGCTACATTGTTCAACCAGGACGAAACTAAAAGCTCAAATTCTTCCGGACCAATTTCCGACGGTCTCTGGTGAAACTTCTCGAAGTAGGGCTTCAGCTCTCTGGTCGCGTCAATGATGAAATCGGGCGCAGCCTCGTTATAGGTCGCGCCCTCTTGCTGCCAGAATTCTTGTCGCCAGAGATAAATGTGCTCGGGAGTCGCGATGAGGAAATACCTTGCGGATGGAAGCGCTCCGTGTGCCAGCAAGTTGCGCCGCAGTCCCGATGCCCATTGCGCGGATGTCCCACCTCTGCTCTTCGCCTCGGCCAACAAGACAACATGGCCCTTCGGATCGTAGGCAACTAAATCAATTCCAGCATCTTGGGCGCGCATATTTAGCAAGAGGCTCACGAGCCTCTAGGAGCTATTTTGGCACGTCACCGGCACTGGCATTCACCCGCCTCGCGCGCCTAGATCCCCTTTCATGCCATTACCTCAGTTCGGTCGCTCGCTCTCGCCCCAACCCCGTCCCTTAAAATCCAGTCAGTACACCATGCCTTCCTCCCACCGCAAGATCGCCTCCGCCCGCGCCAACGCCGCCAAATCCCAGGGCCCCGCAACGGAGACCGGTAAACAATCCTCCGCGCTCAACGCCCTGGCTCACGGACTTACCGCCCGCACCGTCGTTCTGTTCAATGAATCCGCTGACCAATACCAAACCCAGCTCCACGACTATCTCGACCACTTCCGCCCTCAAACCAAACCGGAATCCGACCTCGTCCATCAGCTCGCCGCGGCCCATTGGCGTCTCGCGCGCTATGCCAGCGTCGAATCCGGGCTCCTCGAACACCGCATGCAGGAACAGGAAGAGCGCCTCAGTCGCGACTATGATGACATCCCCGACAATCACCGCCTCGCCATCGCGTTCGATGCGCTCTCCGGTTCCCACAGTTCGCTCGCGCTCCTCAACCGCTATCAAGCGCGCCTTCACCACGAGTACCACCGCCTCTTGAAAATGCTTACCCAAATGCAATTGGCTCAGGCCCGTACGCCGAAATTACCAAACGAACCTAATCCCGCTTCTGAACACTCGGTCCTCGCTGAAGTCGCGCCTTTCGCACAACTCACCAACAACCAATAACCAACAACCAATAACCATCCCCCAATCCCCTCACGCTGTGATCTCATATAAAGGTATGCATCAGCGCGCCCTCACGTTCATGGCCGCGGCGCTTATCGCAATGACAGCGACCGCCCAGACGCCCACCTATCGCGCGCCTCGCACCGCCGGCGGCCATCCCGACCTCAACGGAATTTGGCAGGCCCTCAACGAAGCCAACTACGACATTGAAGCTCACGTCGCGCGAGCAGCTCTGGCGCTCCGTCCTGGCCCCTATGGTCCTGTGCCCGCCGCTCCCGTGCTCGCGCTGGGCGCCGTTGGCTCCGTGCCTCCCGGCCTCGGCGTCGTCGATGGCGAGCTGCCGTATAAACCCGAAGCCCTCGCGAAGCGCAAGCAGAATCGGGAGAACTGGCTGACTTCGGACCCCGAAATCAAATGCTATCTGCCCGGCGTCCCGCGCGCCACGTACATGCCCTACCCGTTTCAGATTCTGGAAAGCGCCAGCGCCATCGTCATTGTCTACGAATACGCCGGAGCGGTGCGCAACATCTTTCTCAAGGACCCCGGGCCGCCGCCGGTCGACTCCTGGATGGGACAATCGGTCGGACACTGGGAGGGCGACACGCTGGTGATCGACGTGAAAGGCTTCAACGATTCCACCTGGTTCGATCGCGCCGGCAATTATCACAGCGAGGCGCTGCACGTGATGGAGCGCTACACGCGCACGAGCCCGGATGTCATCTCCTATGAAGCCACCATCGATGATCCCCAGATCTTCACGCGTCCCTGGAAGATGAGCATGCCTCTCTACCGCCGCCAGGAAAAGAACGCGCAGCTCCTGGATTTCAAGTGCCCCGAATTTGTAGAAGAGTTATTGTATGGCCAGTGGCGCAAAAAGCCGCTCGCCAAGTAGGAGCCATGGTGCCGCACCGCTTTATCCTAATGACCTTAACCGGCGCGCTGGCGATCAGCGCGTACGCCTTTCAATCCCCACGGCTGCCCGACGGCCATCCCGATCTCCAAGGCACCTACGACCTCGCCACTCTCACGCCGCTCGAGCGAGCAGCCGGAACCAAGCTCGTGCTCACTTCCGAAGAGGCCGCCAAACTCGAGAAGGAAGCCGCCGCACAGAAAGAGAAAGCCAATGCGGCCATCAATGGCGATCGGCCCGCTCCTCCCAAAGGCGGCGATGGTTCAACGGGCGCAGCCGGAAACGTGGGTGGATACAATAATTTCTGGCTCGATCCCGGTTCCAGATACACCGTCGTGGATGGACAAATTCGCGCGTCCATCGTGGTCGATCCACCCAACGGGCGAGTGCCGCCTCTCACCCCCGCCGCGCGCAAGCGCATGCTCACCGCCTTAGCCAGGCCAACCTCCGACGCGCAGGAAAGCAAGGACCCCGGACTCGAGCCCCCCGGCTCCTACGACAATCCGGAACAGCGCCCGTTGGGGGAACGCTGCCTGCTCGGCTTTGCTTCCACTTCCGGGCCGCCGGCGCTTCCCGATTATTTCTATAACAACCTCCACCAGATTGTGCAGACGCCGGAATCGGTGATGATCCTTACCGAAATGGTCCATGACGCCCGAATTGTTCGCATGAACTCGCAGCATCTGCCCAAGACCATTCGCAAATGGATGGGCGATTCCATCGGCCACTGGGAAGGCGACACTCTGGTCGTCGACACCACCAATTTCAACGACCAGACGCGGTTCCGCGGATCGACCGAGAATCTGCACGTCGTCGAGCGCTTCTCGCGCATCGATGCCAAAACCCTGCTCTATCGTTTTACGATCGAAGACCCCGAAACCTGGGATCGGCCCTGGACCGGCGAATACGCCTGGCCCTCAACCCGCGAGCCGATCTACGAATACGCCTGTCACGAGGCCAACTACGCGCTCGAAGATATCTTGCGCGGCGCGCGTGCGCGAGATGCGGAAGCCGCCGAAAAGGCCAAGAAGTGAGGATCGCAATGAAACTTGTCCCTGCCATCGCCGCGTTCTGTTTGGCTGCGGCGCTGCCGCTCACGGCTCATCATGCCTTCGGCGGTGAATTCGATCCGGATCGCCCGATCCTGCTCAAAGGCAAGGTGGTGAAAGTCGAGTGGGTCAATCCCCATACTTGGATTCACGTGGAAGTCGCCAAGCCGGATGGCACAAAAGAAGTCTGGATGATCGAGGGCGGAAGTCCAAACTCGCTCCTGCGCCACGGCGTCACGCGCGACAGCCTGCCGGTGGGAACCGAGATCGTCGTGGACGGCTATCAATCGCGGGATCACTCCGTCAAGCGCGCCAACGGACGCAACATAACCTACCCGGACGGCCGCAAGCTGCTGCTGGGCTCATCGGCGCCGGTAGCGCAGAACGATCCGGATCCTCCGAAGACAGCCCCACCCACGCAAAAGTAGCCATGTCCAAAACGCTGATTCTCGCCGTGCTCGCCGCCGGGCTGAATTTCGCACAAGCAGCGCCGCAGCCGGCGCCGCAACCTTCCCCCCAACCGAACAATTACCGCGATCCCAGATCGTGGCTCTGCCGCCCCGGCCTCAAGAACGACGCCTGCGACGTCGACCTCACCACCACCGTCATCGCCGCCGGCGGCCAACTCACCCGCGAGACCTGGACTGCCGACGCTAACGCGCCGGTCGATTGCTTCTACGTGTATCCCACCGTGTCCACCGACCCCACGCCGAATAGCGATATGACTCCCGATGCCCCCGAGTTGAACGTCATCCGCCAGCAATTCGCCCGCTTTGGATCCGTGTGCCGCAGGTATGCGCCCGTGTATCGGCAGATCACTCTGGTGGGGTTACGACGCGTGCTCGGCGGCGGCGGCGCGCTGGATCATGGCCTGCAATATGACGACGTGCGGGATGCCTGGCGCGACTATCTGGAACATGACAACGACGGCCGTCCCTTCGTGCTGATCGGCCACTCACAGGGTTCGTTCATTCTGGCCGAACTCATTCGCCAGGAGATCGATGGCAAACCGGTGCAGGCGCGAATGGTTTCGGCGATCATTCCCGGCGCAACCATCGCTGTGCCCCGCGGCAAGGATGTTGGCGGAGCGTTCCAGCACGTGCCCGTCTGCCGCTCGGCGTCCCAAACCGGATGCGTCATCGCGTATTCTTCGTTCCGCTCCACCATCCCGCCCCCGGCCAACACGTATTTCGGTAAAGTCGCTAAGCCGAACATGGTGGCGGCCTGCGCGAATCCAGCAGCGCTCGGCGGTGGTGTTGGCGACCTCCACGCCTATCTCGACAGGGATGGCCGCTCCATCGTGAGCGCCGAAGCGCCCAAGCCCTGGGTTACCCCCGCCCAACACATCGACACACCGTGGGTCAGCGTCCCCGGCATGTTAACCGCCCAGTGCGCATCCAATGACAATGCAACCTATCTGGAAGTGACGGTGCACGCCGACCCGTCCGGCCGGCGCGTCAATGACATTGTCGGCGACCTCGGCGCCAACGGCCAGGTAGCGGCGGAATGGGGTCTGCATCTGGTGGATGTGAACCTCGCGATCGGCAACCTGGTCGACATCGTGCGCCAACAGTCCAAGACGTGGCTCACGCGGCGGTAGGGTCCGGCTCACTCCCCGGTATGGCGGTGTCGCGCTGCTTGCCTTGCATGCGTAGGCGCAGCCGGTCGAACTCCAAATAAACTACCGGCGTTGTGTAGAGCGTTAGCAATTGGCTCAGGATGAGCCCGCCCACAATCGTGATGCCCAGCGGCCGGCGCAGCTCGTAGCCCGTGCCGGTCTCAATCGCCAGTGGCAGAGCGCCCAGGATGGCAGCCATGGTCGTCATCATGATGGGACGGAAACGCAACATGCACGCTTCAAAAATCGCGTCGATGGGCTTCTTGCCCTCCTGGCGCTCCACTTGAAGAGCGAAATCGATCATCATGATGGCGTTCTTTTTTACGATTCCGATCAGCAGCACAATGCCGATGATGGAGATGATGTTCAGGTCCTGGCCAAACAGCATCAGCGCCAGCATCGCGCCCACGCTGGCCGACGGCAGAGAGGAGATGATGGTCAGCGGATGCACCAGGCTCTCGTACAAGATGCCGAGTACGATGTACACCGCCAGCAGCGCCGTCAGAACCAGGATCGGCTCGGTCCCAAGCGATTGCTGGTACGCCAGCAGCGTTCCAGCATAGAAGGCTTGCAGCGTGGAAGGAGCGCCCAGCCGCTTTTGCATGGCGGCAATGCTGGCCGTGGCGTCGCTCAAAGACACGCTCGGCGCCAGGTTAAAGGATACGGTGACCGATGGAAACAGACCCGTGTGGTTGATCGCCAGTGGTACGGTGTTGGCTTGGCTCTTGGCCATCGTAAGCAGCGGAATGTTATTGCCGTCGGAGCTCTGAAAGTAGATGTCTTTCAATCCTTGCGGGCTTTGCCAATACTGGGGAGCAACTTCCAGTACGACGTAATACTGATTGAGCTGCGTGTAAATGATGGATACTTCCGATTGACCGAATGCGCTATATAGTCCAGAGTCCAGCGACTGAACGGTTTGGCCGAGCTTCGCCGCGGTGACGCGATCGTACGTCATCAGCTCGTCCAGACCCCCATTCTGCTGGTCCGAGCTTACGTCCTGCAGGCCGGGCAGCTTCTTCATCGCAGCCAGCAGGATCGGCCCCCACTTGGAAAGATCCTGCACATTGTCGGCTTGGATCGTGTATTGATACATCGCATTGCTGGCGCGGCCTCCGATGCGCAGATCCTGCACCGCTTGCAGGAACGCCGATGCCACCGGCAGACGATTTAATTTCGGGCGCACGCGGTTGATGATCTGAGTGGCGCTGCTGCCCTTGCGCTGGTTCAGCGGCTTCAGAGCCACGAACATGTTGGCCGTATTAGTGGCGCCCTGGGTACCGGTAAATGCAACCACATTCTGGACGCCGGGATCGCTCTTGACCACGGCAGCGATCTGCTGAATGGCGTTGTTCATCGCCGGGAAGGACGAATCCTGCGGCCCTTGTACCGCGCCGCCCATCGCTCCGGTGTCCTCCACCGGGAAAAAACCCTTGGGTATTTTAATAATCACGATCACATTCAGCGCGATCACCAGGAACAGCACCACCAAGGTGGAGGCCGGGTGCTCCAGCACCCAGTGCAAGGTCTTGCGATACAACCCCAGCACCGCGTCGAAAGCCTTTTCGCTGGCCGTGAAAAGGCGGCCATGTTGATCCGTGCTCTCCTTTTTCAGCAAGTAGGCGCACATCATCGGCGTGGTGGTCAGCGAAATAACCATGGAAACGACAATGGCCGTGGAAAGAGTAACGGCGAACTCGCGGAACAGGCGGCCTACGATGCCGCCCATCAACAGCAGCGGGATAAAGACGGCGATCAGCGAAATGCTGATGGTGAAGACGGTGTAACCGATTTCCTGCGCGCCCCGCAGCGCCGCGGCAAAGGGCGACATGCCATTTTCCAGGTGGCGCGTGATATTTTCCATCACCACGATGGCATCGTCCACAACAAATCCGGTCGAAATGGTTAAGGCCATCAACGAGAGGTTGTCGATGCTATATCCAAACATGTACATCACCCCGAACGTGCCGATGAGAGAGACCGGCACGGCGATGGCAGGTATCAGGGTTGAGCGGCCGTTGCGCAGGAAGATAAACACCACCACGATGACCAGGACAATGGAAATGACCAGCGTTCGCTCCACGTCGTCCACGGCCGCGCGGATGGTGGTGGTGCGATCCAGAACTACTGTGCTTTCGATCCCGAACGGTATGGATGCCTTGATGGACGGCAGCTGCGCGTAGATGCGGTCGACCGTACCGATGATGTTGGCGCCGGGCTGGCGAAAGACAATGATCATGACCGCGCGCTTGCCGTTCAAATAGCCGGCGGAACGGACGTTCTGCACCGAATCGGTTACATCGGCGACATCCCCCAGGCGGACGGCCGCGCCGTGGCTATAACCGACCACCAACGGCTTATAGTCGGCGGCCTGCGAGATCTGGTCGTTGGCCAGGATGTCCGCGGTCTGGATGCCGTTGGTGATTTGGCCTTTGGCCAGATCCGAATTCTGCAGGCTCAAAGCGGATTGCAAATTCGCCAGCGTAAGTCCATAGCTGGCCAATTGCGTGGGATTCGCGTCCACCCGCACCGACGGCAGCGCGCCGCCTCCTACGGTGACCTGCCCCACGCCTTGTATCTGCGACAACTTCTGCTCGATCACGGTGGACCCCGTGTCATACAACTTGCCGGGGCTATATTTGTCCGACGTCAGACCGAGGATCATGATCGGCGAATCGGAGGGATTCACCTTGCGATAGGTCGGATTGGATGGCAGGTTAGCGGGCAGATAAGTTCTCGCCGCGTTGATCCCCGCCTCCACGTCGCGGGCCGCGCCGTCGATATCGCGGCTGAGATCGAACTGAATCGTAATGCCGGTGGTGCCAAGATTGCTGGCGGAGGTCATCTCCGTCACGCCCGCAATATGTCCAAACTGCCGCTCCAGAGGAGTGGCGATGGACGACGCCATAATTTCCGCGCTCGCTCCCGGCAAGCTGGCGGCCACGGCGATGGTCGGAAAGTCCACCTGCGGCAGCGGCGAGACCGGCAGCACCGAATACGCCACTGCTCCCGCCAGGGCGACGCCCACCGTAAGCAGCGTGGTAGCCACTGGACGATGAATGAATGGCGCGGAGATGTTCATGCCGGCTCCGTCTGCTCCTCCTCGCCTCCGGTTTGCGGCCGAGCCGGCTCGCCCGAAAAACGATGCGCCAGATTATCAAAGAAGATGTAGATCACGGGCGTGGTGTAGAGCGTGAGTATCTGGCTCAACAGCAGTCCGCCCACCATGGCAATGCCCAGAGGCTTGCGCAACTCAGAACCATAACCCTTTCCGAGCGCCAGCGGCAGCCCCGCCAGCAGCGCGGCCATAGTGGTCATCATAATGGGGCGGAAGCGCAGCAGGCAGGCTTCGTAAATCGCATCCGTTGCGTTCATCCCGCGCTGCCGCTCGCCTTCCAGAGCGAAATCGACCATCATGATGCCGTTCTTCTTCACGATCCCGATCAGCAGCACGATGCCGATAATCGCCACCACGCTTAAATCCTGGTGAAAGACAATCAACGCCAGGAAAGCGCCCACGCCCGCCGACGGCAGCGTGGACAGAATCGTAATCGGATGGACGAAACTTTCGTACAAAACCCCCAGCACGATGTACACCGTCACCAGCGCGGCCAAAATGAGCAGCGGCTCATTGGCGAGGGAAGCCGTGAAGGATTCCGCGGTACCTTGAAAACCCGCCTGCAGGCTGGCCGGCATGTGCATGTCTTTCTGCACCTTATTGACCGCCTCAATCGCGCTGCCCAGGGCCGCATTCGCACCCAGATTGAACGACACTGTGATGGCTGGAAATTGACCCTGATGCGTGATCACCAGCGGCTCCGTAGTCTTCTCAAAGTGCGTGAACGCGCTCAGCGGCACGGCGTTGCTGTAGACGGAACTGGTACCCGTGGTGGTGGAAGTAGTTGCCGTGCTGGAGGCGCTCTGCGCGAGGGCATTGGCGGGAGGGGTTAACGTATTTGCCGACGGAGTGTAGAGCGGCGAAGAGGTCAGCGCATTGGATCCCGCGGAAGGCGATCCGGACGACGCAAAAGACGAAGACGCGCCCGCGCCCGTCGCGCCTGAAGACGCGTTGGCTTGAATGTAGAGTTTGTTCAGCTTGTCAGGGTCGTTCTGAAATTGCGGCTGAGCCTCCAGGATGACGTGGTACTGATTGGTCTGGGTATACATCGTGTTGAACTCCCGCTGGCCGAAGGCGTCATAGAGAGTGTTGTCGATGGTGGTTGGCGCGATACCCAGCCGCGAAGCGGTGACCCGATCGATCACTAGAAATTCGGCCAACCCTCCCGGTTGTTGATCGGTGGCTACATCTTCCAACTCCGGCAACTGCTTCAACCGGGCGATGAACCGGTTGGTCCAGTCGTTCAGCTCGTTCGCATCGGGATCCTCCAGCGCGTACTGGTATTGGGTGCGGCTCACGCGGTCGTCCACCGTAATGTCCTGCACGGGTTCCATGAACAACTGGATTCCGTTTACCTGGCTGACTTTCGCGCTCAGCCTGCGAATCAAGTCCGACGCGTTGATGCTGCGCTGGTCGAGCGGCTTCAGATTAATCGACATCCGGCCGCTGTTCAAAGTCACATTCGTGCCATCCGCGCCGATGAAAGACGAGACGCTTTGAACCGCCGGATCGCTGAGAACTGCCTTGGTAAGCTCCAGTTGCTTCTCCGCCATGGCCTTGGAACCGATGGCCGGCGGCGCTTGCGAGATGCCCTGAATGACGCCCGTGTCCTGCACCGGGAAAAAGCCCTTGGGGATGATGATGTAAAGGTAAACCGTCAGCAGCAAGGTAGCTAGCGCCACTAACAGCGCGATGGGCTGGAATCGAAGGACAAATTTCAGCGTCCGGCCATAGAACGAGATCATGGCTTCGAAAGCCCGCTCCGTCGTGCGATAAACGCGCCCCTGCTGCTCTTTTGGCTCGTGCCGCAGGATTCGCGCGCTCATCATCGGAGTCAGCGTCAGCGAAACCACCGCCGAAAGGACGATGGTGACGGCCAGTGTCACGGCGAACTCCCGGAACAGGCGTCCCACGATGTCGCCCATGAATAACAGCGGAATCAATACGGCGATCAGCGACACAGTCAGCGAGAGAATGGTGAAGCCGATTTGCTCGGCGCCCTTCAGCGCGGCGCTCATGGGTGGATCTCCCATTTCGATATAGCGCGAAATGTTCTCGATCATCACAATAGCGTCGTCCACCACGAAACCCGTGGAGATGGTGAGCGCCATGAGCGATAGATTATCCAGGCTGTAGCCCAGGATGTACATCGCCCCGAACGTGCCAACCAGCGACAGCGGCACAGCCACGCTGGGGATGATGGTGGCATAGAGACTCCGCAGGAACAGGAAGATGACCAGCACCACCAGTCCGATGGTCAACAGCAATTCGAACTCGACATCGGAAACCGACGCTTCGATGGCGGTTGTAAGATCGGTGAGCGTGGTGATCTGAATGCCCCCCGGCAGGTTGCTTTGTAACTGCGGCAGCAGCGCTTTGATGCTCTTCACCACGCTGATCGTATTGGCCCCGGGCTGGCGTTGGACATTCACGATCACCGCCGGTGTCTCGTTCATCCACGCGGCCTGGGTATTGTTCTCGACGCCATTCAGGATTTTTGCGACGTCGGTCAGCATCACCGGAGCGCCGTTGCGGTAGGCCACTACAACGCCGCGATAGTCGGCGCTGGAGACTAGCTGATCGTTGGAATCGATCTCGTAATCCTGGCTAGGCCCATCGAAGTTCCCTTTCGCGGCATTCACGCTCGAGTCCGTGAGCGCCGCGCGCAGGTCTTCCATGTTGATGCCATAAGACGCCAGAGCCGTCGGGTTGGCTTGGATGCGCACGGCCGGTTTTTGTCCGCCGCTGATGGTTACCAGGCCGACTCCATTGAGCTGCGAAACCTTGGGCGCCATGCGCGTATCCACCAGATCCTCCACCTGCGAAAGCGGCATGGTGTTGGAGGTGACGGCCAGTGTGAGCACGGGGGCGTCGGCTGGATTGGTCTTACTGTAGGTCGGAGGCGCCGGCAGGATGGATGGCAAAAGACTCTGCGCCGCGTTTATGGCCGACTGCACCTCTTCTTCGGCCACGTCGATCGAGAGACTCAGATTAAACTGCAGCACGATCACCGAACAACCGCCGGAGCTGCTGGAGGTCATCTGGCTTAGTCCCTGCATTTCGCCGAATTGGCGCTCCAGCGGCGCAGTCACCGTGGTCGCCATCACGTTCGGGCTTGCTCCCGGATAAAACGTGACCACCTGGATGGTTGGATAATCCACTTCCGGCAATGCGGAGATCGGCAGTTGGGTATAGCCAACCAGGCCCACCAACAGGATCGCGGCCATCACCAAAGAGGTAGCTACCGGGCGCAGAATAAACGGGCGAGAGGGACTCACGGCGTGTTGCTCCCGCTGGGATTCGACTCGACCGGCGTACTCGAAATGGCGACCGGCGAATTGTTCTGCAGCTTATCGAAGCTGCTATTCGCCAGCACGTCTCCCGGGCCGATGCCGGTAACCTGCGTTTGGCCTCCGTCCGTGACTCCCACTTTTACGTTGCGCAGGTGAGCGACGTTGTTTTGAATCACGTACACAAACGATGCCTGGCCATTTTGTTGAATGGTCGAGGACGGAGCGAGCGTCACGCCTTGCAACGTCCGAACCAGCAGGCGCGTGTTCACAAACTCGTTCGGGAACAGCCCGTCGTTCTTGTTGTCGAACAGCGCTCGTCCTTTTACCGTTCCCGTGGTTGTGTCAATCTGGTTATCGATGGTCAACAGCTTCCCGGTTCCAATCTTCTTCTGATTGGTGCGATCCAGAGCGTCAACGGTAAGCGTAGCTCCCTGGGTCAGGCGAGCGGCCACCTGGCCGAGACTGTCTTCCGGGATTGTGAAAATTACAGTGATGGGCTCCAACTGCGTAATAACTGCTAGGGTGGTGCTGCTGGCGGACTGCACCACGTTGCCAGGATCCACCAGCCGTAAGCCCACCCGGCCGGAGATGGGCGCAGTGATGTGGGTGAAATCGAGCTGAACCTGGTCGTACTGCAGCGTTCCCTGGTCGTTCTTTACCGTTCCTTCGTCCTGAGCCACAAGTTTTTCCTGGTCATCCAGGATCTGCTTCGCGATGGCGTTGCGTTCCCACGCCGCACGGTAGCGAGCCAGATCCATGCTGGCTTGGGCGAGTACATTTTCGTCTCTCTGCAGCGCCCCTTGAGCGGCTAACAGCGTCGCGCGGTAGGGCCGCGGGTCGATGTCAACCAGCGGATCGCCCTTATTGACCCGCTGGCCCTCCGTATAATGAACTTCGGTGATCAAGCCATCCACTTGGCTGGTAATCGAATCGGTGAAAACTGGGGTCACGGTGCCGATCGAGTCCAGGTAGACGCCGATATTCCCTTTTGTTGCCGTTTCGGTCGTAATCGCGATGCCGGCCACCTTTGCTTTGGCTGCGGCTGCGGCTTTTTGAGTGGCCTCGTCATGCCGCCGCAATAGCATGTACCCAATCACCAACAGCAATACTAAAAGACTCAAGAGGATCCACCAGATCCGGTGCCGGCGACGGGCAGGTACGGGCGGCGCCGGGAGTTGGTGATCCCGGCCTATATAGGATGGCTTATCCGGAGGTTCCATTTTGGGTCAAAAGACGCGCCTCCGCCGGACGGCGAGGCTGTGGCGGGACTCATGAGATGCAGGGAATAGCACGCTAAAGGCCAAATCCAGACCTGCGAACAGCCTAACATTTTCGCGACACTGACCACCGGCGGTCACCCGCCGAAATGTGGTCAGATGGGGTAAGCGCGTGATCCTGACCGAGCCGCGACCGCATCGGCTCGCCGCAAGGGAGCCGGTCTTTGGCACTTCGCTTGCGCCAGTTTCCGCCAAACGCGTCAGACGATGAGCATGTTCGGATGGATGACGAGGTCAACGGGCGCGGCGGCATACGTCGCGGCGGTCTGCGCCGTGGCGATCGGCATCGCTGCGTTAACTGGGTGCAACGTCGGCCCCAAATACACCCAGCCCGTGGCGCCTTCGGCGCCGGCTTTCAAGGAATCGGCTCCCGCAGCCTACAGCGGTGCACCTCCTGGGGCGTGGAAACCGGCTCAGCCACAGGATGCGGCCATCAAAGGCAAATGGTGGGAGATGTTCAACGAGCCCGAACTCAACACGCTCGAAGAACAACTGGACATTAATAATCAGAACATCGCGCAGTACTTTCAAAACTTCATGGCAGCCCGCGCGCAGGTGAGCGAGGCGCGGTCCCAGTATTTCCCCACGGTGACAGCGAATCCTACGTTTACAAAAAGCGGGACAGGCGGATCGTCCGGAGCGGCAGTGGTTCCAACCACGACCAGCACCACAACCGGAACCACCGGAACCACAACCGGCTCTGCGGCCCCAGTGTCCGGCGGCGGTACCGTCATTGCCTTGCCGATTGACGTTTCGTGGGAGCCGGACCTATGGGACCGCGTCCGCAATACGGTCCGCGAATATCGCTACGCCGCCCAGGTGAGCGCGGCGGATCTGGAAAACGAGCGTCTGACCGAACAGGCCGATCTGGCTGAGTATTATTTCGAGCTGCGCGGGCAAGATGCGCTGCAGGAATTGTCTAACCGCATGGTAGAGGTCAATAAGCAGTCGCTCGACCTGACGCGCGCGCTGTTTGAAACCGGCATCGATAACCAGGTGGCCGTCGATCAGGCCACCGTGACTCTTCAGAACGCGCAGGAGACAGCGGCCGGCGTGGCCACCAACCGCGCCGTATACGAGCACGCCATCGCGATGCTGATCGGCAAGCCAGCGTCCAGCTTCTCCCTGCCAGTGAAGAGTCTGGCGACCCCGCTTCCGCCCATCCCGGTCGGCCTTCCTTCCGAGCTGTTGCAACGGCGTCCCGATATTGCGGCGGCCGAGCGGACCATGGCGGAGGCGAATGCGCTGATCGGCGTCGAAAAGGCGGCTTATTACCCGACCCTCAGTCTCAGCGGGAGCGGAGGGCTGGAATCCACTGCCATCGGCAGGTTGTTTTCAATACCGGCGCTGTTCTGGTCCCTGGGCGCCCAAGCCTCCGAGACCATCTTCGACGCCGGCCTGCGCAAGGCCACGGTCGCCCAGTACACCGCGCAGTACAATGCCGACGTCGCCGCCTATCGGCAGACGGTGCTGACGGCGTTTCAGCAGGTAGAGGATTACATCGCGACCCTGCGCGTCACCTCCGAGCAGCTCCAACGCCAGCAGCAGGCGATCGACTCTTCCCAGACCTACGTGGCTCATGAAATGTCGCGCTACCAGACCGGCCTCGATCCCTACCTGAGCGTGATCACCGCGCAGCTCACCCTGGTGAGCAATCAGCAGACGCAGGTTACGTTGCGCGTTAACGAGATGACTGCGGCGGTGTTACTGGTGCAAGCTTTGGGCGGCGGTTGGAATGTTAGCGAACTCCCGACGCCCGCTCAGGTTACATCCAAAGAAGCGCCCCGTCAGGTTAGCGACACTCCGTAGTTGGCCCCACGCATGCGGCGATTCGGTCATGAAGAACTGGATCTTAGTCAGCGCTGCGGTTGTGGTGGCAGTCGCCGTATCCTCGGCGGCCATCTTTCTCGCCTTGAACTGGCCCTTCACCCAGGCAGCCGTCACGAAGGCGTTACAGGATCGCTTCGCGAGAGACGTGAAGATCGCCAAGTTCCAGATCACGTACTTCCCGCCCGGGTGCGTGGCCCAGGGAATCGAGTTCCTGCATCGTCAACGGAAGGATCTTCCGCCGCTCATCACGGCGCAAACTCTGACTATCAGCGCCGGTTATACCGGCTTGCTGCGACACCAGGTGAGTGAAGTTCGCATAACAGGGTTGCATGTCCTGGTGCCGCCCAAGAATCCCAACGCCACGCGCCAGACTTACCCGCTCACCAACAGCACGTCGGGCAAGAATCTGGCGATTGGCGAAATCAGCGCCGACGACGCCGTCCTGGAATTCATTTCGGGAGAGCCGGGCTCCGCAGAACAGGACGAGTTCACGCTCAAAATCGATCATTTAATCCTGGAGCACGTGGGCCAGAACGACCCGATCCTATTCCATATCCAGTTCAACAACACCGAACCTCCGGGAGAAATCCGTTCGGAGGGACGCTTTGGTCCGTGGAACGAACATGATCCCGCCCGCACCGCGCTCTCGGGTTCGTACACCTACGAGCACGCGAAGCTCGGGGCGTTTCAGGGCATCTCGGGAACTTTGTCCTCGCAAGGGAAATTCGGCGGCACGCTGGGCCATATCGACGCCCAAGGAACCTTGGACGTGCCCGATTTCAAGGTTGCCGGCAGCGCCCACCAGGTTCACCTGGCCTCTAATTTTCAGGCTGTGATCGACGGCACCAACGGCGACACGTATCTCACCCGCGTCGAATCTCATTTCGGAAGCACCACGGTGATTTCCGAAGGCGACGTAAAAGGCCATCCGGGCCAACACGGAAAGATGGCTATGCTGAGCATGAGTGTCAGCCAAGGGCGGATCGAGGATCTGCTGCGTCTGTTCACGGGCTCGGCGCAGCCGGCGGAGACCGGCGATGTACGGCTCGAGACCAAGGTGGAGTTGCCGCCCGGACCTCAGGCATTCTTGCGGCGGCTGCGCCTGGATGGAGAACTCGGAATCGACAGCGGCCGTTTCAGCAGCGCGAAAGTCCAGTTGCCTGTGAACCGGCTGGCCGAGAGCTCGCGCGGTGAGACCAAGAAGGAGGAAGAAGCGGACCCGTCGACCGTGCTGTCGAACTTGAAGGGCCGCTTCTCCAGCAACGGCGGGATCGCGAAGCTATCTCAAGTCTCGTTCACCGAGCCCGGAACGCTGGCGCAAATCGACGGCACGTTCAATCTCGTTGACAAGAGTCTCAATCTGCGCGGCGTGCTCACCACCGACGGCAAGCTGGCCGACACCACATCAGGCTTTAAGTCCGTGGTTGTCAAAGCGCTTGGTCCGTTGATTACGAAAAAATCCGTCACGGTGGTGCCCTTTTCAATAACAGGCACTTCGAGTAAACCGGCGTTCGCGCTGGATCTCGCCGCGAAACGCAAACAGGCGGGCGTGGTGCCGGCGGCAGCGAAATAAAGTGCAGCCGAAACGCGACGACGCGCCGCGCTCTACGAAGGACGATCGACGCCGGGCTACGTAACATTGGCGTCGCGGAGCCGTCCCACACTGCGCTCAATCGCTTCGACCCGCTGAAGCGCCGGTGCCGGATCGATGTAGATTAATTGGAAACCAAGCGCGAGGTATTCTTCTTCGTGCAAGTTTCCAAATCGGATGGATTCGGCCAGACTGATTCGCCTGGCTTCGGTCGGCGTCACAAATCCGAGGCTGCGAACGAAGAATACCTCAGCCCGATAAACTTTTTCACGCCGGATTCGTTCGATTTCGAAGCGCACCGCATCGGATACCGGGTGCCCGAGCCACTTGGCGAGCACCAGAGTACAAATCGGAGAGCGGTCATAGAACCGGATGCTCCGAGCGTTGTCAGTGTTGATTTGACGATCTCTCTGCGTCTCAATAACCGCGTCAATGAACGAAGGGTGAGTCCACGGTTCGTCGATTCCCTGGCACCGCCGTGCGGCAATCACGTCCGTGGCTGCCTCTTCCGCCGTGGCAAAACCGTGCTCTGCAAGATGTCGAATGATGGTAGTCTTGCCCGATCCAGGCGGACCAGTAAGAATGAATCGATCGACCGTCATTCGTTCTCGCTCTTTAAGCACACATCACTAAATCACGAAGCCGCCACTGACATTGATGCTCTGACCGGTGATGAACCTTGCGCTGTCGGAGCACAGAAATGCAACGACATCCGCGATATCTTCGGGCGTGCCCAGGCGTCCGAGCGGATGGCGTCCAATAGCCCGCTCGAAGGTTGCCGGATCGCTCAGATGGTTCGCGGTCATATCCGTAGCGATATAGCCTGGCGCCACTGCGTTCACCAGAATACGCCGAGGCGCGAGTTCCAGAGCCCAGTTTCTTGTCAGCGCGTCGATGCCCGCCTTGGCTGCGCCGTACAGGCTACGGCCTCCCGCTATGCCCGTTCGTCCTGCGACAGAGGAAATATTGACGATCCTCCCTTCATCGTTCATCAAAGGCAGCGCACACTGGGTCACCCAGAATGGCCCTTTCAAGTTTGTCGCGAGGATCTCGTCAACCATTTCGGCGCTCGAAGATCCGAAGGGCGTGCTTTTCCATATCCCGGCGTTGTTGATCAGGAAGTCGAGTTTAAGATCGCCTAACTGGCGAAACATCGTGTCGATCTCATCGACCGAGCTCAGGTCGGCATGAACCAGAGTCACCTCGCGTCCTATCGAAGCGACGACCTCTTCGGCAGCGTCCCGATTACGATTGAAGTGCAGAACGATGTTCGCGCCTTCCTTTGCGAGTCGCAGGCAAATTGCCCGTCCGATTCCGCGTGAGCCACCTGTGATCAGCGCCGTTTTTCCTTTGAGCGTCTCCATGCCTTCTAGATTACTGGGCGATCAAGTAACATCGAAGCTTAAGCTCGGAAGGACCAAGGCTATGAAATTGGGAGTGCTATTACTGTGGACAATGGCGGGTGTTTCCGCGAGTGCGCGGGCACAGCAACCGGGTTATCCGATCACGGTCGTCCCGCCGGGAAAAGCGTCATACCAGTTTCCGCTAGGCTACCAAACGCCCTGGGACAAGATCGAGATGCTGATTACGGAGAAGCTGGCGCCGAGTCTCTATTCTCTGCACGGTTCGGCGGGTCTTGACCCGGCGCATCCCGACGCCGCCGGTGGCAGGGTCGCGGTGCTCTTCGGCTCCGACGGCGTGCTGATGGTGGATACGGAGGACTCGCAACTGGCGGCCAAGACACTCGACGCCATCCGGACATTCACCAGTGGGCCGATTAAGATTGTGGTCAATTCTCATATTCACCCCGACCATACCGGCGGTAACGCGTTCTTCGCGAAACAGGGGGCCGTGATTTTCGCGCAGGAGAATCTGCGCAATGAAATGCTAAGCCCACCGGGTCAAGCCAATGGCGGTCGGGCGGGCGATTCAGCCGGCGTTCCTACTGCTACGTATCGGTACGGCTCACCCGGCGTTCCTGCTGTGACCATCCATATGAACGGCGAAACGGTGGACTTTATTCCGATGATGCCGTCGCACACCGCGGGTGACACCATTGTGCGCTTTAACCAGGCGAACGTGATCTATATCGAGGATTTCTATCGCAACTTCGGCTATCCGTTTGCCGACCAAGCCAACGGCGGGTCGATCAAGGGCATGATCGAAGCCGTTGACCTCATTGAAAAGCTTGCGGGCCCGGATACGACGCTGGTCCCAGGCCACGGAACGCTGGTCACCAAGAAGGATCTGCTGGGCTACCGTGCCATGCTGGTCGACATCCTAGGAAAGGTGCAGAAGCTCCGCGACGAGGGCCGGTCGCTGGATGAGGTTCTGGCCGCGAACCTGACTGCACCCTATGACGCGACCACGCTGGGCGACACCAAACAGAGCAAGGACCGGTTCATCACCGAGGTGTACGACGAAGTGAAGGACTTCCCGCCTGTTGTGAACGGCGAACGGAAAATGCCGCGCCGCGCTGGGCCTGGGAGGTAAGGGCGCAGAAATTGAGCGTTGCACGCAGCTTGCGATAATAGACCAGTGCGCCTACACGATTACGCGCCCCGGCCCGCGCACCTCAAATGGCTCCTCGATTCTGACGCGGCCATCCGTTGGCAGGTCATGCGGGATCTCACCGGTGAAGCCCCCGATGCGATTGCAGCCGAGCGGTCCCGCGTCGCAACCGAAGGCTGGGGAGCCCAGCTGCTCGCCCTGCAAACTCCTGCCGGCAAATGGAACGGGCCGCAGTGGGACCTTGTTACGCTCTACAGTCTGGCCGTATTGAAAGATCTCGGCCTCGACGCCGCTAGCAAGCAGGCCCGCAAAATGATCCACCGCGTCGAACAGCGTCTGGTGTTTAAGCCGCTCAACAACCGGCCTTACCTTCACGGTGAAACCGAGCCTTGCATCAATGGCAGAATCCTTGGCATCGGTGCGTATTTCAAGGAACCCAACGATGCACTGGCCAGTCAACTCCTGGGCGAGCAGCTCGAAGATGGCGGCTGGAACTGCGAAGCACCGAAGAGCAAGCGCTCTTCGTTCCATACCACCATCTGCGTGCTCGAAGGACTGCTCGAATACGAACGAGCGGGACGCAAATCGGCAGCCGTCACCAAGGCCCGCAAGAGGGCCGAAAACTATCTGCTCGAGCGCCGCATGTTCCGCTCGCTGGGAACCGGCGAAATCATCGACAAACGCTGGCTCCGCTTCTCGTTCCCGCCATTTTGGCACTACGACGTCTTGCGCGGACTCGATTATCTGCGGAACGCAGGAATCAAACCAGACAGCCGCGTTAGTGATGCCATCGAGATCGTGATTAAGCGCCGCCACCAGAACGGGCGCTGGCCGCTCAACCTCCTGCATCCCGAATATATTCCATTGGAGATGGAGACCAGTGTCGGAAGCGCAAGCCGCTGGAATACACTGCGAGCTCTGCGAGTCCTGCGTTGGTACGGCAACTCGACGTCGTAGCTGTGACTCTTGCTAATATTAGTCTTAACATGCGCCACGTGGCGCGTTGCGGTTCGGATGATAAAGACAATCCGCCACAAGGGACTGAAACAGCTTTTTGAAGAGGACGACCCCAGCGGCGTGAACGCGGAGCATGTCGGCAAGCTGAAGAACATTCTGGCGACACTGAACGCCGCCCCAACCGTTGCCCACATGGATATGCCGGGGTTCAAGCTGCATCCGCTTAAAGGCCAGATGAAAGGGTTTTGGGCCGTACCGTCCGGGCCAACTGGCGGGTGATTTTCCGCTTTGACGGCGATGCCGAGGACGTTGATTATGTCGATTACCACTGAAAGAAAAAACCTATGACCATGAAGAACCCACCGCACCCCGGCCTTGTCGTATTGCACGAATGTGTTGAACCTTTGGGTTTGACCATAACGGCCGCCGCCGCCGCCCTTGGCGTGACGCGAAACACCCTTTCGGAACTCGTCAACGCGAAACGCGGCATATCGCCGGAAATGGCTGTAAGGCTGTCCAAGGTTTTCGGCGGCACCGAGCAAGGCTGGCTTGTGCAGCAGGCGCAGTACGACCTTGCACAAGTCCGGCGCGACCGGATGAAGTTGAAACGGCTGGAACTGGTTTAATCGACGACGATCATGCTCGAATGGCTGAAGGCGCTAGGCCCATTGGTGCTGGGGGCAGCGGCAACCGTGCAGCAGGTCCGCGCGGTTGCAAGCGAAGAAGAGCGCCATCGTGTAGGTAATGGAGTCATTCGGAAAAGCAATACCCGTCACGGGCCCAAACGCTCTGGAGCCGAAAGAACAGGTCTGGTTTAGCGAAGTGCGTATTTCTAAGAGCACGAAAAGAGGTCACGTCACCTATGCCGTCCACTATCAGCACCCGACCAACGGAGACGACATTGACGTCGCCGTCCGGGAGGCTCTGCAGACGGTGGTACAGCGACTAACAGCAAAGGCGTTTCACAAAGGGTAAGTTTTGCATCACTCGCGGGCCGTGAGGACGTGGCCGGGCTCCTTAACGTGGATCGCACCACGCTTCACCGGGCGCTTGCCGATTGACGCTGTGTCACGCTGGCACTTGTGGAAAGATGTTCGTCGTTGAAGACGGAGAGATGTCTTGGCCCACGCGCTGAAAGTTCTGAAATGACGTTGTCACTTGCGGGAAGATTCTCAACTACGGAGACTGAGTAAGTTTTTGGCTTCCGTTCTGAAACTCCGACACGGGATTCTGAGTTACGTTGCGGTTGCGCCCGCGGCTGCGGCTGCACTGCGACAGCAGTGTTGTAATTGCCAAAAACGATTACCCCCACAGAAATCGTTTTGGGAAGCAGTAACATAACCAGCGGCAGCAGCACTAGCGGGCCAAGGATCCTACGCGGCAGCGCTGTAGGTCGTTGATGCGGCTTTCGACCTGTGGGCGGGTCTTTCGCGGGCCGGGGTCGAACAACGAAATCCTGCAAGTTGACGACTTCGGTCTCTGTCTCCTGCTCGGTCTCGATCATGGTCCTATACATCCAGGATATCAGGCCTCTCTGGGTTACCTCGGCCACCGTCGCGGCGAACGGTCGCGCTACCGCGCGCGCGCCAAAACCCCGACGCGACCCCGTGCTGAAGGCCCCCCGCCCGGGCCTAGCGGCACCCTGTCTATAGTTGAGCGTCGCTTTTGCCCGCCCAGCGTTGGTTCACAGCATTCCCCCTCCCCGATTCCCTTCCCCATCACCGCCTTCCGCCGACCTCCGCGCTCGGGCGCTTACACCATCCGGTAAATTTAGACCAGACCATGCCTCGCGAAACCCTTTCCCCATCGGCGCTTGCACCGAAATTACGAAACGCAGCGAATCCCATTTTTGAACACCTTCCGAGTCACCAGCCACCGACCACTGCGGAGAGTATAGTGGACGAGAGGTCAACTTGAACCGCATTCTGCTTGTTGTTGGACTCGCCGTTCTGCCGCTCATCGCCCAGCCGACACCGGAATCAAAAAACGTGACCCTCGTCTCCCACAACGATCTCAATGGCAATGGCGACGGCGGTGAGGGGCTCGCCATCCAGCAGTGGGCCGATGGAAGACGAATCCTTTATCTGGCCCACGAAGGACAAAAAACCTGCGTCAGCATCGTCGATGTCACGCATCCCGAAAATCCCGTCTTGATCAACCAGCTTCCCTCGCCCGCGCCCGGCACCACGCGCTGCAACTCGCTCGGCCTTTCTGGCAATGTGCTCGTGATCGCCAATCAGGCGCTCAAAAAAGGCGAGAAGACTGCGGGCCTATGGGTGCTGGATGTATCGGACTTCCAGCGAATCCAAAACGCGAAGCGCTTGCAGGATCTCGAGCTCTCTTTCTTCGATACCTCGGGGCCGAATTCGCGCGGCGTCCACTGCGTCTGGTTCGTCGATGGCGAGTTCGCGCACCTCACCACGGGCGCGGGCGATTTCGATCCCACCAATCCGAACGACGATCAGTTCTACATGATTTTGGATTTGCGCGATCCGCGCAGCCCGCACGAAGTGGGCCGCTGGTGGTATCCGGGAACGCGCAAGGGCGATGCGTGCCTGCCGGATTGTCTGCCGAAGCGCCATCCGAAATTTGACGACGGCTACCGGCCGCATCAGACCGAGGTGTGGCCGGATCATCCCGACCACGCGTATGTCGCCTATATCGATGGCGGTGCGTTCATCCTGGATATTTCCGGACTCGCCGAAGTGAAGGCCGGCCGCGCGAACACCTTCACTCCGAAGGTCTTGGGCCACGCCACTTTCTCGCCGCCCTATCCGGCATGGACGCACACCTTTCAGCCGATTTTCAGCCGAGGCATGGCGCTGGCATCGGACGAGGACACGCAGGACAACTGCAAGGACGCACCGAAGCTGGTGTGGCTGCTCGATATTCGCGCCGAAACAAATCCGATGGTGATCGCGACCGCTCCGCTGCACTCGAACGATGGCGAGCTGTGCGCGCGCGGCGGGCGATTTGGTGCGCACAATCTGCACCCGAACTTTCCCTCCTCGACTTCCGCGAACCTGAAGAACACCACTGTGGCCAGTTGGTTCAATGGCGGCGTGCGAATCTTCCACATCGTCGATGGACCCAAGGGCGTTCCCGATGCGCCTCCGCACTTGGAGGAGATTGGTTTCTATATTCCGGCGGCGCCCGCGAGGAATCCGAACGGGACCATCCAGATGAACCACGCCATCGTGGACGAAAACGGTTTGATCTATGCGAACGACCGTTTCACCGGCGGCCTCTATATCCTTCGCTACGCCGGCCCGGTGCCTTTAGACTGAGTCGCACCCGTTGGATTAAGATCACATATGATAAGCAGGATGCGATTCCGGCTCATCCTACTCACGAGTTGTTTTCTCCTGACCTCTTCGTCGCCGGCACAGGATGCCGGGCCCACGCATGCAGACTGGCCCCATTACGGCGGCACACAATTTTCGTGGCGCTATAGCGCGCTGGATCAAATCAACACCGGCAACGTCAAAGCGCTGACGCCCGTCTGGCTCTTCCAGACCGGCGACTACGCGGAGAACCTGCAGACCACGCCCATCGTGGAAAACGGCGTGATGTATTTGATCACAGCGCGGGCGCGCGTGTTCGCATTGGACGCCGCTACAGGGCGCGAAATCTGGAATTACAGGTATCCGGAGCCCGGACGCAGCGTTCCTGGTTTCGTCGGAAATCGCGGATTGGCGATCGGCGATGGCAAAGTCTTCTTCGGCACCAAGGACAACTATATGGTCGCCCTGGATCAAAAGACCGGACGCCTCGTATGGAGAGTCAACATCGACGACGCGCGGCAGTGCGGCTGCAACGTCACCGCGGCGCCGCTGGTGGTGAAGGACAAGGTGATCGTGGGCGGCACCGGCGGCGATGGTGCGCACCGCGGCTACATCACTGCGTTCTCAACCAAGAACGGACGGCTGGCGTGGCGCTGGTATGTGATTCCGGGCCCCGGAGAAAAAGGGCACGAGACTTGGAAGGGCGATAGTTGGAAATTCGGCGGCGGCGCTCCCTGGCTGACAGGCTCCTACGATCCGGCGCTCGATCTGGTCTACTGGGGCACCGGCAATGCTGCGGCCGACTTTTACGATGCCGACCGCGTGCCCGCCGGCGCCGACAAGAGCAAAGACATAAATCTCTATACCGCGAGCGTGGTGGCGCTGGAGGCCGACACCGGGAAGCTACGCTGGCATTACCAGGAAATCCACGACGACCAGTGGGATTGGGATTCCGCCTACGAAGTCCTGCTGATAGATCGCGAGATTCGCGGCCGCATGCGGCAGGCGCTGGTTCACATGAACAAGAGCGGCATCACGTCGGTTCTGGATCGCGCCACGGGTGAGCTGTTAGGCGTATTCTCCGTCCCCGAAGTTCAGACCTGGATCTCTGGAATCACCGAAGACGGCAAGCTGGTGGGGCGCGTTGAGCCGAAGCTCGGCAAGACCACAACGGTCTGCCCGACCGCGGCCGGCGCGAAGAGCTGGAACTCCATGGCGTATTCCCCCCGCACCGGTTTTATTTACGTGCCCGTGAATGAGCTGTGCGAGGACATCACGCCGAACAACGCGGCGGCCGATGAAGGGCAAAATTATATGAATGGGGCGTTCCCGTTGAAACTCGCCCCAGGACGCACTACCTACAGCCATGTGGACGCCTGGGATCCGGTGACCGGAAAACGCGCCTGGAGCATGCCGTATAAGTACGTTCTGCTTGCCTCCATGCTCGCCACCGCCGGCGACCTGGTATTCACCGGAAATCCGGAAGGCGAGTTCTATGCGCTCGATGCCAAGAGTGGAAACAAGCTGTGGAGTTATCAAACCGGCGCAGGGCATCGTGGAGGATCGGCCACCTATGCGGTGAATGGACGGCAGTTCATCGCTACATCCACGGGCTGGCATGTTTCGGTGGTCGGAGGCGCGGTTCAGGCTTTGTTTCCGGATCAGGATTGGCGGCTGGGCTCGACGCTGGTGGTGTTTGCGCTGCCGGAGCTTTCGCAATGAAGGTTCTAGCGGTCCTGTGTGCTCTGGCCCTATCCTGCGCGGCGCAAAACGTGGCGAAACGAGGGGAGCAGGTGTTTGCGAAATCCTGCGCCACTGGGTACTGCCACGGTGTAAGGGGTGCGTCGAGCGGCGCTCCTCGCCTGGCTGGCCGAGGCTTCAATCAGGCGTATATCAATAACGTAGTCACGCGCGGCATCCCGGGCACCGGGATGGCATCCTTCGCAACAGCGTTACCGCCGGCGGATTTGAAGGCGGTGATCGCATATGTTGCGATGCTCAATGGCATCATCAATCCTGAGGCCGGATCGGACGGCGTTGAAGTGCCGGTTCCTTCAGGGCCCGCACTTACCGGCGAAGCCGCTCGCGGCCAGCGGTTGTTCAAGGAAGCCGTGCGTGGCTTCGGACGATGCTCCACCTGCCATGAAGTAGCCGGCTCCGGCATTTCAGTGGCGCAGCCGATCGCGCAAGTGCCGGCTTCGGTCGCGGCCTTCAAGGCGCTGGCAACACCCGACGTGAAGACCGGCGCTATAGGTGATGAATCCATGCCCGTGCTGGTGTTAAGCGATGGAAAGCAGGGCACGCTGTTCTACGACCTGACGTCGGCCCCGCCGGTCGAGCGCAACGCCGAGCCGGGCTCGGTGAAGTTCAGCGACGGCAGCGCGTGGCGGCACGCTTCCGTGATCGCGGCGTACAACGATGCGGAGCTAGCCGCGATTCTGGCTTACTTGCGCGGGGCGATCAAACCCTAGCGGCCACCGCTTACTCACGTGCGCGGCTCGGTTGGTCGAGTAATTCATCCACGGTGACGAGCGAGCGCACCTTGAGCGGGCGCTCGGCATCTTGATAAGCGATCGCCCCCGCGTAGTCCGGTGCTGGAATAAATGCGTGGAGGGTCCAGCGTTCGGCGGCCGCGGCGCTTCCATCCAGTGCGATCATGCGCGCGGGCGCGCCCGGCTTTAGCGTAACTTCAAAACTATCCAGCGGAAGCGAAAGCCCGTCGCCGACCGCTTTGATATAAGCCTCCTTGCGCGTCCAGCAATTGAAAAAACCCTCCGGACGCTCTTCTTCTGGAAGACCCATGAGCTCGGTCACTTCATCGGGAGCAAAAAAACGCCGCGCGATGCCTTCAATTTCGGCCAGTCGCTTGCGATATTCCACGTCTACGCCAATCTCGCAATCCAGCGTGAAGGCGTACGCCGCGAGGTCGCCTGAATTCGAAACATTAAAGCAAAGCGGGCACGGGGCATGGTCGAGCGCGGGCTTACCCTTCAGCCCGTAAATAAAGCTGATCTCCTGGGGACGCGCGATACGCAAATAACTCGCGACCAAACCGCGCAGCACGGCCCGCCCCAACACGAACGCTCGCCGGTGTTTATCGAATCGGAATCGATCGGCTCGCTCCACCTCATCGGGCGACAGCCAGGAGAACGCTTGGGCGAAGTTGCTCTCGGAAGCTTCCAACCGCGCGATCCAGAGATGCACCTCGCGGCCAGTCAGCGGGCCAGGCTCTCGCATACACCAAAGGTACAATAGTGTCCGTGGCCACACTCACCTTCGAACAGGCCCGCCAGTGTGTCCTAACCAAGCTGCGCGAATCCAATCCGCAGCCGCCCATCGAGACAGTCAGCCTTTCCGCAGCCGCGGACCGGGTGCTCGCGCAGCCGGTGCGGGCCGATCGCGATTATCCTCCTGTTTCGCGCTCGGTACGCGACGGGTTTGCGGTACGCGCGGCGGATTTGCCGGGGGACCTGTTGCTCATCGGCGAGGTGCGCGCCGGTGAGGCGTTCTCTGGCGAAGTACGGCCGGGCGAAGCCGTCGAGATCATGACCGGGGCTCCTATGCCGCGGGGCACGGACGCGGTGGCGATGGTGGAGCATTGCACATTGGAGGGCGATCGCGTCAAAGTGCCGCGCACGCTGGCCCGCCATGAAAATGTCAGCTTGCACGCTTCGCAGGCGAGGACCAACGCGGTCCTGCTGGAGCCCGGTCACCGTCTTGGATTTGCGGACGCCGGGCTGCTGGCCATGGTCGGACTATCGCGCGTCGAAGTCTTCGCGCGCCCCCAAATTGCGATCCTGGCCACCGGTGACGAGATCGTCGAAGTGTCGGAGACTCCGCTGGATTATCAGGTCCGAAATTCCAACGTCGAGTCGCTGGCGGTGCAGGTGGCGCGCGCCGGCGGGTGTCCGAACATTCTTCCCATCTCGCGCGACCTCTACGCCGCCACTCGCGAATTGATCGAACGCGGCCTGCGCTTCGACATGCTGCTGCTCTCCGGAGGCGTTTCCGCTGGCAAGTACGATATCGTCGAGCGCGTGCTGGCCGATTTGGGCGCCGAGTTCTACTTCGACCGCGTCCTCATCATGCCGGGCCAGCCGCTGGTCTTCGGCCAGGCGCGCGGCCGATTCTTCTTTGGGCTGCCTGGCAATCCGGCATCCACGATGGTGACGTTCGAAATCTTTGCGCGATCGGCCGTCGAGTTGCTGGGCGGCCAAACGGAAAGCATATTGCCGCTGACGTGGAGCAAGCTCGCTTGCGATTTTCACCAGAAACCGGGGCTCACTCGCTTCCTGCCGGCATTGCTCAGCCCGGGCGCATGCGATGTCACTCCCCTCCCCTGGCAAGGCTCCGGCGACGTGCCGGCTTTGTCGCGCGCCAATGCTTTCCTGGTAACGGAGCCCGACCGCGAAGCTTGGGCGGCGGGTGACTGGATTCGCGTGCTGCTGAAGTAGCTCATGAAGAAAAAGCTCAGTCACTTCGACGATGCCGGAGCAGCGCGTATGGTTGACGTTTCCGCTAAGGCTCCCTCCAAGCGAACGGCGCGCGCGCACGCGTTCGTGAAAATGCAGCCGTCGGTCATCGCGCAGCTCCCGGGCAATCCCAAAGGCAATCCGCTGGAAATCGCGCGAGTGGCGGGCATCTCGGCGGCCAAGAAGACCTCGGATCTGATTCCGCTCTGCCATCCGCTGAACCTCTCGCACGTGGACGTGGAAGTGACGCTCGAAAGCAACGGCGTGCGAGTGGTTTCAAGCGTCGCCACCACTGCTCCCACGGGCGTTGAAATGGAAGCGCTGGCCGCGGCCTCGGTAGCAGCGCTCACGGTGTACGACATGACCAAGGCACTGGACAAAGGTATCGAGATTCAAGACTTGTACCTGCTCGAAAAAACTGGCGGCAAGAGCGGGGATTATAAACGGTCATGATCCGGGCCGTGGTGGTTACAGTGAGCGATTCAGTTGTCGCCGGGACGCGCGAGGACCGTTCTGGCCCCGCGCTCCGCGATCGCGCGCAGGCGCTGGGTTGGGTGGTCAGCGCGATGGAACTTGTCGCCGATGAATCCGAGCAAATCGCAGCCGTCTTACGGCGCCTGGCGGACTCGGGCGCCGTTGCGGTGATCCTGACTACGGGCGGAACTGGCGTGGCCCTGCGTGACATCACTCCCGAGGCCACCCGCGGCGTCATCGAGCGCGAGATCCCCGGTTTAGGCGAGCTGATGCGCGCCGAAGGCCTCAAGTTCACGCCGACGGCAGTGCTATCGCGCGGCCTGGCTGGACTCCGCGGCCGGACATTGATCGTCAATCTCCCCGGATCGCCGAAGGGCGCGGTGGAATCCTTCGACGCCATCGCGAAACTAGTCCCGCATATTGTGGATCTACTGGAAGGAAGGACCGGCCATAGTGATGTGCCACACTAGAAGTATGCGCCACGCGCTAAATTTCGTTTTGTGCGCCACCCTGACGTCTGCTATTGGTCTGTCCCAGGCCCCGGGCACACTCGACCCTGCTAAGGTGAACGCCTCAAAGCAGGACGACGATCTCAAATTTGTTACCACGCCCACCGTCGTCATTGTTCCGACCACGGTGCGCGACCGCAACGGCGAGGTAGTCAACGGACTGCAGCTCCAGGATTTTGAGCTCTACGACAACAATAAATTGCAGAAGATCACCGCCGACGTGCGCGAGGAGCCGCTTTCGCTGGTAGTGGCGGTGCAGCGCAGCTCGAACATCACGGAGATACTGCCCAAGATTCAGAAAATCGGAACCATGCTGAACCAGTTGGTAGCAGGGCAGGAAGGCGAAGTAGCCATCATCGGTTTCGATCATCGAATTCAAGTGGTGCAGGATTTCACCAACGAGGGCGCCAAGGTTTCAGAAGCCATGAAGAAGATGACGCCCGGCAGCGCGGAACACGCGGTGAACGACGCAGTGGATGCCGGTATTCGCATGTTGAAAAAGCGTCCGGCGGACCGGCGGCGCGTGCTGCTGCTGATCGCAGAGAAACGGGACCGCGGCAGCGAGCTGCGATTGCGGGAAGCTCTGACGGAGGCCCAATTCGCCAACGTCGCCATCTATTCGCTGGACATTTCCACAATCGTGGCTGCCCTGACGGACAAAGGGATGCCGCCGCGCCCTCCACCCATTCCGCCTGATGCGATTTACATGCCAGGCGGCGGAACCGCCACTCCCACCACTGTCGATCAGAATTACTACAACGGGAATTACATCCCGATCTTTGTCGATATTTTCAAAGCCACCAAGAGCCTTTTTGTGGATGACACCTTGGATGTATTCACTCGCTTCACCGGCGGCCGGGAATATTCCTTCGTCGGCGAGAAGAGCCTGGACAAAGCGGTGGAAGGCATCAGCGAAGAAATACACAGCCAGTACCTGCTCAGCTATTCGCCGAATAATCAGACCGAAGGTGGATTCCACGACATCAAGGTCGTGGTGAATCGTCCGAAATTGGAAGTCCGCACGCGTCCCGGGTATTGGGTCGCGGGTCGCCCTCAATAGCGGTCGTGCATCGAGGCTTAGCCTCGCCGGAATCCGATCGCCGCGAAACTGACGACGCTCTGTTCGTCAATGTTCCACTGCTGATATCTGTGTAGCGTTCCCCGAACTTCGGGCACGGCTTTCAGGAACGTATAAATCGGCGCCGAGCCGCACCATTTCAGGTCGTCCTGGTTTTGCTGGATCAAATCCCAGAACCCAGGAGCATCCGCCTCGTTCATCCGCTCGATCCGTAACTCGTCGCGCTCGGCGACCGCCGCCATTTCGCCTTCATCGACGCGCGCGATCATCTGGTCGCCGTAGCGCCGGCCCATGTGCGCCATATCGACGCCCAAAACCCATAGCAGCTTGTTCCCTTCCCGCGCGGAGATATTGGCGAGGCTATCGAAGAATCGCTGGACGTGTTCGTTCGCTTCCGGCTTGCCTCCTTGATAAATGCTGCGCGCGAACGACCCGCACAAGATCGGCAAGATGCGGACATTCGGGCCGTATAGATACTGGAGAAACAGGACCTGAAATTCGATGGAGTGTTCGATGGCGTGGCAATAGTCCTCCATCCGCACGGCGTCCGGAGCGGCCGCGGCGAGTTCGTCCACCAGCCGGGTGTCTGTGATGGATTCGCCGAACGGTGTAACGAAAGGCTTGCGCGTGAGGCCGAAGCGATCGGGTTCGCCATAGTGCGAGGTTCCAAGAATCACGAAGGTACGATCGTCGTGCGAGGGCGGCAACAGTGAATAAGCGTCCCGGTAAGATTCCCAGCCGCCGAACGGGCTGACGTGCGGCGTGGCAATTCCGATGAGCGAGTCTTCGGTAGGCGGAGAAGCTCCTTGCATGAATTCGGCGAGCGTCTTGCGGGCTTCCTCGGCGTTATCGGGATAGGCCGAGCCGGAATGCGCGGCCTCGCGCCTGGGCGCCGCTTTGAATCCGTCGACTTGAGCGACGCGAATGGTTTCGAACTGCTCGTCTTCCAGGAATCCGGCCTGGCTCAGCGTGTCGACCAGATGCTTCTCCAGATCGCCGATCTGTATTTCCCCGGTAATCCGCACCAGGTTCGATCTCAGATCGAGGCTGGTCTGTTCGCCGTCAAAGCACGCCAGGCACTCCACCAGTTGCGGAGGGATGAGCAGCAAGGCGTCGGAAAATTTCAGAGGGTCGCGAATGAGTAGGCCGGGATGTTCGGGATCGGAGGACGGGATGAAGTCGAGACCCAGCCGCAGACGGGGAAGTGGACCTGGCACAAAACTACTATCGCACGGGTGCTGCGGTGTTCACGCTACCCGAATGGGTTTCGAACGGTCACAGTTCCGAAGCGCTGTCCCGCGGCGAGATCTTCGCTCCATAGGACATTGGAACCGAGTTCAAGGGCACTGTTGATGATGAGTGCGTCCCACCAATTGACCTTATGCCGGCGATGAATCCCGCAGGCACGCAGCAAGTCGTCATGTCCGGGGCGATGAATCGTCCAGCTTGCCAGGTCGGCGATGGCCTCTTCGGCTCTCACTTTTCATTCTTAGTTTTTTCGTCGCGGTGACGTAGAACTCGCCAGAGACGGTGAACTCCAGCCTGTCGCCGGCCGTAATGCCAGCACGGCGGCTGACGCTAGGGGGCACCACTAACTGCTTCTTGTCTTTGACAACGACGGTCATGGAAAAATCCAGGTTAATGCTTGCAGTGGACTTCCGGCCTCATCTATGCATCGCCGATTCGACGTCGCCAGCATCGTGAGGCAGTCGTTCCACCAGATCCACCAGCTTACCGTCGGAATCCACATAGAAGACATCCTCGATGCGGACACCGATCTTCTCGTCGGGGATATAGATGCCGGGCTCGATGGTAAAGACCATGCCTTTATCGAGCGGCTTTGTGTAGTCCATGGGATCGTGCACGTCGATGCCGACGGAATGGCCGAGGCCATGCAGAAAGTATTTGCCGAGCGGTTCGCCGTGCATGTCCTTGCCGTGCGTGTTGATGTAGTCGAAAGCGACTTTGTCCAGCGAGTCAGTCACCTCCGGACCCCGTTGGGTGATGCCGCCCAGCTTGGACTTGCCGGCGATAAACGCGGCGGCCGCGGCCCTTTGCGCCCCGAGCACGATTTCGTAGATCTCTCGTTGCCGTGGCGTGAACTTTCCGTTGATCGGCATGGTCCGCGTAATGTCGGAGGCATACATGGAGAACTCGCCTGCCGCATCGATGACGACGACGTCGCCGGACTTCATGACGTTTTCGTTGGAATCGTAGTGCAGGATAGTGGAGTTGATTCCGGAGCCGACGATGGGGGAGTAGGATGGCCGTTCGCAACCCTCAGCCAGCATGCTCTCGATCTCAATGCCCGCAATGGTTCGCTCGCGCACGCCGGGCTCAATGGTTCGTATGCCGGCCCGCTGTGCAGCAATGGAGGCATCCGTAGCCTTGCGGATCAGTTCGATCTCGGCGGGACTTTTGACCGAGCGCAG
>Ga0302325_10003671_pt1 | contig 36020 bp, 44 predicted proteins | sample Palsa_T0_2_FD_201948 | JGI IMG/M metagenome (GOLD analysis project Ga0302325, IMG submission 201948) | Peat permafrost microbial communities from Stordalen Mire near Abisko, Sweden - Palsa_T0_2 | ecosystem: Environmental > Terrestrial > Soil > Palsa > Peat permafrost | place: Sweden: Abisko...
GTGGAACTGGGATTATTTCAAGTCGATCGTCGGAGACGTAAATGTTGGGGTATACAATAACGTAAAGAGCGATGCCTATACGCCTATCAATATGGCGGACGACTACATGAAATTCGGGGACTATATCGATATGGTCCGGAAAGGGCCGGCGGAATGGCGTATTTTTCTTTTTAATATTTTCGAACATGCCCCGCAGATCACCAGGGATTTCGAATGGCCGGAGCAGCTGATGAAAGGCTTTGTCAAACGGTACCCTATGTTATTCGTCGGCGGCAAAGGTTCGGTGACGCATATGCATTTCGATATCGATCTTTCCCATATCATCCATACTCAATTCATGGGACGTAAGCGGGTATTGCTCTTCCCCTTTGAAGAACAGCACAAGCTTTACCGTAAGCCCTGGGAAGTATTGAGCTTTGTCAATTTTGAAAAATATTTCGACCGGGAGCAAAATAAGCTGGAGTTGGAAAAATATCCGGCGCTCAGACTGGCCAGGGGTTATGAGGTTATCCTGGAACATGGCGACTCCTTATTCATGCCGGCCGGGTATTGGCATCATATGGAATACCTGGACAGTGGTTTTGCTATGAGTCTCAGGGCGCTGCAGTCTTCTTTCAGTGGTAAGTTAAAGGGTATCTGGTACCTGATGGGCATGCGCAATATCGATACCCTGATGAAAAAAACGGCCCCCGAATGGTGGCTCAACAGAAAAAAAGAAATGACGGTTAAAGCCGCGGTCCGGGAGCTTGAAACCCTTGTTCAGTAAGGATTTAGGCATCCAGGATCCCCTTCAAAAGCCCGGCTGGCCGGTCGGTTAAGCGGAAGTTTTAAAAAAAAATATTGCTTATTAACAAAACAGTCTTTATTTTTACCCCGCTTACAAAACTCTGAATCTCGTATCACCTGATACGATACTGCCACCAAAGATTGTTCCAATCCAATTTCCACTGCATAAATCTCCTTTTGGAATCGTCCAATTTCCACCCTTAGACTCCAATTTCCCATCCATATCCGGTTTTCCATTCACCTTATGAAGTGAACACTTCATGTAGTCTGAAAATCTATTCCCTGTCCTGATAATAATCCCTTTGTTACCCTTTTAAAGCCATTCCAACCGGTATGCGCAGCCCCGCTGCCTTCCGAAAGATCAAACCCGATAACTTATGGTTGTGTGGACCTTTTCCCTGTTATAGCAGGAAAAAATCATCCGGAATTTGCGAACATGAAAAAATATTCGAACTTTTTCTTTTTGTGGTTTCAGAGGTAAGCACAGGCCGGCGATTTCTATCGCTGGCTCTTTTTAATCTTCTGCTTACCCGTGGTGAACGGAAAAAAAACTTCACTGTGAAAAATCCAAAAAAAAAGAGGCAGCATGTCGGGCTAGCCTCTTTTTTAGCGTTCGATATATTGTATTAAGCAATCGTCCAGGTCTCATTGCCCTTGAGCAGTTTGTCCAGATCGCCCTGCCCCTTGCTATGGATCACTTCTTCAACCTGCAGGTTCAGCATCTCCTCATAACAAGGCCGCGTCGTCTGATAAAAAACACCAAAAGGCCTTGGTAAATGCCCTTCGATCCGGGGATCGTCGAACATGCGGGTCAGGATCTGGCCCTTGTAAAAATCGGCTTCGTCGTGTATCCACAAATCATTTTTGCTGACAGCGCCTCCCAGTTCCACAACGACAGGCCGGAAGCCGTCCAGCCTGATCCCTTTATCCCCCTGTGTGCCGAAGACCAGCGGCTTGCCCTGCTCTACAAACAGCGTTTCCATCGGCTTGCTGGCTTTCTCCGTGAAAATTTCAAAAGCGCCGTCGTTGAAAATATTGCAATTCTGATAGATCTCAAGGAAAGAGGCGCCCTTATGTGCCTGGCTGCGAAGCAGCATCTGCTGCAAATGCTTGGGGTCACGGTCCATGGTACGGGCTACAAAGCTGGCGTCGGCGCCCATGGCAAGCGCCAGGGGATTGAACGGATGATCGATGCTGCCAAAAGGAGTTGACTTGGTCACTTTCCGTTCTTCAGAAGTAGGAGAGTACTGGCCCTTCGTCAATCCGTAGATCTGGTTGTTGAACAGCAGGACATTGATATCGAAGTTCCGGCGCAGCAGGTGAATGGTATGATTGCCGCCGATGCTCAAACTATCGCCATCTCCGGTGACGACCCAGACGCTGAGTTCCGGGCGGGTAGCTTTCAGTCCGGAGGCGATGGCTGTCGCCCGGCCGTGGATCGAATGCATCCCATAGGTGTTCATGTAGTAGGGGAACCTGCTGCTACAGCCAATGCCGGAGATGATGACAAAATTCTCCCGGGGTATCCCCAGGGTTGGCATAACCTTCTGAACCTGTGCGAGAATAGAATAATCTCCGCAGCCCGGGCACCAGCGTACCTCCTGGTCGGTGGCAAAGTCTTTGGCCGTCAGGGTAGGTGGAATCGTTGTTAAGTCGCTCATACCCCACAAATTTACTGGTTATTTGGGGAAATATGGCAACAAGATCGGACGGTTATCGCCCGAAACGCCCGTGGCATATTTTTAGCCCCGCTGATTATAGCCGCCCCCGTGATACTTTAAAATTAAAAATTATGAAAAAGTCATTAGTTATCATTGCAATAGCCGCTTCCCTGGCCGCTTCCGGGTGCGCCGCCGGCTATATCGACCAACAGCCCTCGGATGTAGTATATGAACAGGGCGTAGCGCCCGGGGAGGGCTATGTCTGGATCGACGGGGATTGGGTATGGGGCGGCGGAAGATATACCTGGCATAATGGTCGCTGGGGCCGTCCCCGCGCGGGTCACACCTGGGCTAGGGGTAACTGGGCGCATACTTCGCGGGGCTACCATTGGAATGGCGGTCACTGGAGATAACCCCCTCAAACCACCTGCCGCCCAAAGGGCATCAGGGACAATTCCATCAGTTTGAGGTGCTGGCGGGCAAAGGGAATACCGATGATGGTGATGAACAGCAGGGCAGCAAAGACCAGATGAACGAGCGCAGTGTACAATCCACCGCACAGCAGCCAGATAATATTACAAAAAAGTGAGAGACATCCCATGCTGTTGCTGGTTGGGACGATCCTTTTACCAAAAGGCCAGAGCACAAGTCCCGCCAGTTTGAAGCATTGAAGACCGAAAGGTATACCCACGATCGTTATACATAAGATAAAGCCGCCGAAGATATAACCCAGGGCGGCAGCAAAGCCGCCAAAAATCAACCATATAAGGTTACCAATAAAATTCATAGGTTGAAAGTACTAATTTTCTAAAATAAATCTCCTCCCGCCACATTAACTAATGTCTCACTGCGTTATCTTTAAGTGATTAATAGCAACCCTTACTAAAATCCTGTATCAATGGCTACTGATTTGTACACCCCTGTATTACTGCATCGTTTTGTGGATGAGCTAACGGCAGGTCTCCTTCCTCGTGCCGTCAGCCGCAAGATAATAATCATCAATCAAATAGACCGCGAATTGGAAGTAGGTGCCGATGAAAACCTGCTCGCATTCGTATTGTGGAACCTGTTGGACCGCGCGGTCAACAGTACGCAGAACGAATGCATCCATATCGAGTCGGTCAAAAACGGCGCGAGCACGATGATCCGCGTCCGCAATGCCGGCGTCTATTTTTATCGCACCCTCTCGAATAACTTCCGCCAGGTGCAACATGCTGCCGAAAAATTGGGCGGCACGATCAGCGTCGATTATACAGAGGAAACCTGTACGACGGTAGCGCTGACCCTGCACAAGGATCTCCGGGCAGCCTGAGCCCCGCGCGACTTCGAACACGGCCTCAAACCCGACGAGGCCTTGAACGCGATAGCCTAAAACGCGGCCGGGCAAAAAAAAGGACCCCAAAGGGTCCTCTGCCGGAGCAAAGCTATTTTAACTTAATACCTGCTGTTGGAATAGTTGTTGTTCCTGCGCTGAAAACCGCCGCTGCCGCCTTTGTTGCCGCCGGCGCGGTCTTCCCTTGGTTTGGCGACGGATACGCCGATGGTCCTGCCATCAACGGATGCACCGTCCAGTTCCTGGATAGCCTTTTTTGCAGCTTCGTCATCGGACATTTCAACGAAGGCAAATCCGCGGGACTTGCTGGTGAATTTGTCCATGATGACCTTAGCGGAAGTAACTTCTCCGTACTCTGCAAAATAATCGCATAAGTCTTCGTCCGTGACGTTAAAACTTAAATTGGAAACGTAAATGTTCATACTTAAAATAGCTGGTTAAAAATAATAATAAAGACAATCTGAGTAAAAAGCAGGGAGTAAAGACGACTAACAATTACCGGAGATGTTATAGCGGAAACGATCATTCAATTACTAATGCTGTAATAAGCTCAAATTTTGACGACGTAAAGATAGTCTATTTTTCTGAAAGGACAATGGAATATATGTCCGCAATGCCCGGCTTAGTAATTTGTTAACTTCAGGGGAGTGCAGTACCCGGGCCGGCAGCAGAACTTTCTTTTTTATAGGTGGCGCCATAGACTGCGAAGGCTGCGAGGGTCAGCAATCCCCCCGTCAGACAGACGCCGGGCCAGGACCCCTTCACCCAGGCGAAAAGCCCGATGGCAGATCCCAGGGAAGTCCCGATAAAGCTAACGGTCATATACACGGTGTTCAGCCGGTTGCGTGCCGCCGGTATCAGGGCATATACCCGGCTTTGATTGGATACATGGATACACTGCATGGCCAGATCCAGCAGCACGATGCCCGCGATCATGCCCGTTACCGTATCAGCCCAGATATAAAGCAGGATGAAAGACAATAATAACAGTCCCAGGCCGTAGCCGATAGGAATGCGGGGGTTGCGTTTGTCGGCGGACCCGCCAACCAATGGGGCTGCGAGCGCGCCAGCGGCTGCCGCCAATCCGAATAGCCCGATCAGGGCGCTGCTAAAATGAAAGGGCGCGCCCGAAAGATGCAGGACCATGGTAGTCCAGAATAGGCCGAAGGTGGCAAACCCAAGGGCATTGATCGCCGCAGCCTCGCGTAGCAGGGGCTGCTCTTTTATCAGGGTCAGCAGCGAACGCATCAGGGAAGCGTAGGAACCCGTAAACCCGGGTTTGCTCACCGGAAAAGCGAATCGCATGATGAGCATCAGCAGGAAGCTGATGCCGGCGGCCATCCAGAACATACCGCGCCAGCCCAGCCAGGCGCCGATAAATCCGCTCAGCGTTCGCGACAGGAGGATACCGATCAGCAGCCCGCTCATGATAGACCCGATCACTTTGCCGGTTCGGGAAGGCGCTGCCAGGTGAGCGGCAAATGGCAGGATGAGTTGGGGAATGACAGAGGTGGCGCCGATCAGCACACTGGCAATTTCGAGACAGAGCAGGTTGGGCGAGCTGGCCGCCAGGATGAGTGCGGCCACAGCGGCAGCGGCCATACAGACGATCTGGGTCCGCCGTTCGACCTTATCGCCCAGCGGGACGAAAAAAAGAAGGCCCAGGGCATAGCCTGCCTGTGTCAGGAAGGCAATACGTCCACCCTTGCTTTCCGGGATGGCAAAGCTTTTGCTGATCAGGACCAGAAGAGGCTGGCAATAATAGATATTCGCTACGATGAGCCCGGTGCAAATGGCCATGATGACGATATGCCCCCGGCTTAAACCGTCTTTTTCCGGCTGTTGTGTCATGGGGGTAAAGGTAAGAAGCGGGAAGCAGGGTCGCATTGTCAAAATATTGTCAAATGTTTGACGGGTTTATATGAGGCATTTGCTAACTTCGGGGACCAAAAAATTTCCATATGTTGCATTACAAAAAATTTGCAGTTGTTGTCGCGCTTTTTGCGTTGACGGCAATCGGGATGTCCGCCATGCGTCCCCTGGACGACAAGCCGCCAAAAAGAAATCTAAAAGTACTTCACAAGGATATCAGCCATGACCAGCTGGACAGCACGATGGATAGCTGGAAGGCCGCACTGGGCGTCAAATGCAATTTCTGTCACTCCCCTTCCGCTGACAGTTCGAACCATCACCTGGACTTCGCCAGTGATGCAAAACCGGAAAAGAATATTGCCCGTCACATGTTCACCATGGCAGCTAAAATCAACAAGAAATACTTTAATTTCGATAAGGACGATAAGGGCATAATGATCCCAGCCATCACCTGTATGACCTGTCACCGGGGCAGCCCTCATCCCGATGAAGCCAAATAAATAATGGAATAATAATGGACGGAAGCAAACGCTTCGACCAACGACGAAGGCGGCTCTGCAGTAAAAGCAACGGCCGCCTTTGATTTTGACAACAGATGACACAGGGGCGGCAATAATAAAATACCTAAATTTGTGCCCTCGCGGATCTCAATTCAATCATGTTATAACCCAATCATGGCAATGGCAAACAATACTTTCAAGTTCGGAATGATAGGCCTCGGTGTTATGGGGCGCAACCTGCTGCTGAATATGGCCGATCATGGCTTCGCAGTGGCCGGCTTTGATCTGGACGCGCAAAAAACGGCCGCGCTTGAATCATCGGCTACATCGGGCACAACGGTCAAAGGCTTCAACACGCTGGCGGAAATGGTCCAGGCGCTGGAAAAACCGCGCCGCATGATGATGCTGGTGCCCGCCGGCAAACCGGTCGACGATGTGATTCAAAGCCTCCTCCCGCTGCTCGAAAAAGGCGATATCATCATTGACGGCGGCAACTCCCACTATACCGACACGTTACGCCGCGTAAAATTCATGGAGGAAAAAGGCTTTCATTTTATGGGCGTCGGTATTTCCGGCGGCGAGCAGGGTGCGCGTACGGGTCCCAGCATTATGCCCGGTGGCGATCCTGCGGCCTATCCGTACGTCCAGCCCATCCTGGAGGCGGTGGCGGCAAAAGTGGATGGCGAACCCTGCGTTGCTCATCTCGGAAACGGGGCAGCCGGCCATTATGTCAAAATGGTCCATAACGGGATTGAATACGCGATTATGCAGCTGATCAGCGAGACCTATGATCTGCTGCACCGTGGCCTCGGACTGGACAATGACGAGCTGCATAAAATATATAAGAACTGGAATGACGGTGAGCTCCAGTCTTTCCTCGTGGAGATCACCCGGGACATTTTCCTGAAAAAGGACGACAAGACCGGCAATCGTCTCATAGACATGATCCTGGACAAGGCCGGCGCCAAGGGCACGGGCAAATGGACTTCACAGGACGCCATGGACCTGGGTGTTCCCATCCCGGTGATCGATATAGCCGTATGCATGCGCGAAATATCCGCCTATAAAGAAGAAAGAACACAGGCCGCCGCCCTTTATAAAATGTCTTCCGCCGATATCCCCGTTCCCAGGGAGGTATTTATCCAGCAGGTGCAGGACGCGCTGTATTTCGCCGTCATCATCAGCTACGCGCAGGGTCTCGCCCAGCTGCATATCGCCTCCAAAGAGCTGGATATGGCGATCCCCATGCAGGATGTGGTAAAAGTCTGGAGAGGCGGCTGTATTATCCGGTCTTCCCTGCTGCCGATATTTTTTAAGGCCTTTCAAAAGAACCCTTTGCTGCCAAATTTGTTGTTGGAAGGAGAAGTCGTCCAGTTGCTGCAGGGGAAAAAGCAGAATCTACGCAATGTGATCATTCATGCCGTTCATATGGGTTATCCTGTTGCCGGTCTGATGTCCGCCCTCAGCTATTTTGACGCTTACCGCAGCGAACGGATGCCAACCAACCTTATCCAGGCGCAGCGTGACTATTTTGGCGCGCATACCTACCAGCGCATCGATGAACCGGGCAGTTTTCACACGCAGTGGGAAAACAGGCCGTAAGGCCCATCATTGGCCCTGGCAAATGCCGAAGGCATCGGTACATCCTGGAAGGAAACGAGCTAAACAAGAACTATTCTTAATGAATCGACAGACTGTATATGGCAAATCACAAACAACCACCCGCTTCCCTCATCTTCATTTTCGGCGGTAGCGGCGACCTGAACTATCGCAAGCTCTCGCCGGCCCTGTATAATTTATTTATCGACGCCTGGATGCCCGAAAAATTCGGCATCGTGGGTATCGGCCGCAGCCCGTATAATGACGAGGACTACCGCAAACGCCTGCTCAACGGCATCCAGCAGTTCAGCCGTCGGAAGGGAGAGGGGAACGGCCACTGGGATGACTTCTCCAAGCATGTTTCCTATCTGCAGATGGACGCCGAAAAAGATGGCGATTATACTAAGATCGCTGATCTTATAAAGACCAAAGAGGCTGAAATGGGTGCGCACCCCAATGTGATCTTTTATCTTTCCGTAGCGCCGCAGCTGATGCCGGATATCGCCAGGAAATTGGGTTCGCTCAAGACTTGTTCGGAGTCGGCCACTACCCGTATCGTCGTCGAAAAGCCTTTTGGCCATGACCTGAAGAGCGCCCATGAGTTGAACGAACTGCTGATGACCATGTTCAAGGAAGAGCAGATCTACCGGATCGACCACTACCTGGGAAAGGAATCCGTTCAGAATATCCTTTCCCTCCGTTTTGCCAACGCCCTTTTCGAGCCCATCTGGAACAGGCATTATATCGAGCATGTTCAGATCACGGTTGCCGAAACGGTCGGGGTGGAAGGACGCGGCGGCTATTATGAAAATTCCGGGGCGCTGCGGGATATGGTGCAAAACCATATCCTCCAGCTGATGTGTATGATCGCCATGGAAGCGCCGGTATCCTTTGACGCCAATGAGATCCGGAACAAAAAAGTGGACGTCCTGAACGCCATCCGTAAGATCAGCAAGGAAGAAGTCAATCATTATGCGGTCCGCGGTCAGTATGCCGAAGGCTGGATGAAAGGCGAAAAAGTACCGGGTTACAAACAGGAAAAAAGCGTAAACCCCAACTCTTCCGTCGAGACGTTTGCCGCCGTCAAGTTTTATATCGATAACTGGCGCTGGCAGGATGTCCCCTTCTATGTCCGTACCGGCAAGCGCATGAACCAAAAGGCCTCGAACATTACGGTACAGTTCAATGCGGCTCCCAATTATGCCTTCCCGCCGGAAGCGGCGGAGACCTGGCGGTCGAACCGGCTGACCATCAGCATACAGCCCGAGATGGAAGTCCGGCTTCGCTTTCAGGCAAAACGCGCCGGTCAGTCCATGACGCTCAATCCCGTTGACATGATCTTTAATCCCAAAGACGACGAACACGAACCGGAGGCGTATGAGACGCTCCTGCTCGACGTCATGGAAGGCAATCCTACTTTGTTCATGCGCGCCGACCAGGTGGAAGCCGCCTGGAAGATCGTCATGCCCATCCTGGAAACCTGGGAAAGCCGGCCGCCGGCAAGCTTTCCGAACTATTCCCCGGATTCCTGGGGACCGGAAGACGCGGAAGCCCTGATCGCCAGGGATGGCCACAACTGGATAACGATGCCGCCACCTGCGGCCGCCGGAGGCTTGCCGCAGGCGAAGCCGACCCAGGATCAACCAAAAATATAGCCATGGAATTACATGTATACAAAAATGCGGACGAGCTGAGCCAGGCTGTCGCCAGTTGGATGGCCGGCAGCATTGCCGACACGCTGAAAAAGCAGGACCGGTTTACCATCGCCCTTTCCGGAGGTAGCACGCCCAGGCTGCTGCACAAGATACTGGCGGCGCCTCCGTACAAAGATCAGATCGAATGGTCAAAGCTGCATGTATTCTGGGGGGATGAACGTGACGTTCCGTTCGAAGACGACCGCAACAATGCAAAGATGGCCTATGATACCCTGCTGAATTTTGTGCCGGTGCCCGCCGCCCAGATCCATATAATGCGGACGGATATCGGCCCGGTGGAATCCGCCGCCGAGTATGAGAAAATCCTTCAAGCATACTTCGATAAATCGCCCGGTAGCTTTGACCTGGTGTTGCTTGGCATGGGTGACGATGGTCATACGCTTTCCCTCTTTCCCGGCACCGCAGCCGTTCACGAAGAGAAGGCCTGGACAATCGCCTATTTCCTCAAAGCGCAGGACATGTATCGCATCACCCTGACCAAGACGATCGTGAACAGGGCCGCCCGGGTTGCTTTTCTGACGACCGGAACAGGAAAAGCGCATGCGTTGAAAGAAGTGCTGAAAGGGGCTTATAATCCCGATCTGTATCCTTCCCAGGAAATCAAACCTGTGCCGGGGGAATTGCATTGGTTTGTCGACGAGGCCGCCGCCGCGGAACTGGAGTAGGGCATGTTTTCAAAGGATCAGCCGCATCAGGATGAAGATGACTGAAGGCACTGCCGCGGATAAAAGGCTGGACAGGATACTGAGGCGAAAATATTTCTTGAGTACCAATATCAAGATGATGTATACCCCGACATACGACATATTAGCTATTACATTCAGGTTTTCCAGGGTCAGGCTAAAAGTCATTTTTATAGCTTTTAATTGGTCCGGGTTGGATACCGAAGCACCGGAATTTTCTAAGTCAAGCAATATGTAATAGGAAAAAAGGGAAGAGAACAAGATGGGTAGCATGCAGTACCCCATTTTTGATAAGAGAATATTGATCTTTCCCTTTCCGTTAAAAAGCAGGACCATCACATAAGTGGAAAGCAACAGAAAAGACACGTAAATAAAAGGGACAATCGCCGTAGATATCAAGCCGATGGCAGATGCAAATTTAATTACGGAAGAGTTGCTATAGGAAGAAGCTATTACCGATTGTAGCAGGTTTCTTGAAATCATGTAAATCACGCTGATCATGGCCGTTACTGCGAAGGTAAACGTTAGCTCGAGTTTTGGGGATGACGACATAATTAATATTTTAAGGTTGACAAAAAGGCTTCAATCGCAGCGGATAGCGCTGTGATAGATATGGCCACTGAAATCGGGATATAGTAGACCTTCAAATTCACCGGGAGGGTGGATTTTATAAAGTATCTCATAAGGTCCGCGGCTCCAAGCAATCCAATAGCGCAACTGATAAGTATGCCCAGGATTTCACCCGAGTGAGGGAGTGTATGTCTGATCACGAAACCCGTTCCATATACCGTGCTGGCGCTGGAATAGAAAAAACCCGTCGAATAGCCGTTGTATAGCGTGGTTACGATAGCCGGGAGAGCAAAGCAAAGGGCGCCTGAAAAATTGCAAAAAATTACTCCCATGTTGGTTTTTAGAATCCTGATGAAAAGCGGAAATTTTTGTGTGGGAATAAGCAGGGACATGCTTTGTAAATTGCCGCGCGCCAGGTCGTCGATGTCTTTTTGGGACAGCGTCCTGCTATGATAGCCGCCAACCGCAAAACCGACGGTGAAAAGGAGTATAGAACAATAAATATATGGTAGAATTTTTCGCATGATCTGATAAATGAGCGGTACCCCATGATACCGCTCGTGTTGAAATAATTCAGCTGCTGTTAAAGTCCCACAGCTGCACCGGCTATCGCTCCGGCTACGCCGCCGAATGCCAGTCCCCAGGCAAAGCCCTGGAGGGCAGAATCGGCAACACCAGCCACTCCGATGACGACACCGCCAGCGGCTGAGACATTGTTCTTGGCCGCGATGTAACCTACTCCGACCCACAATTTGCCATTTCGCCTTTCAAGTTTGAAGGACGAGGCGATTGCAAAAATCGCGCAAATTGAAACAAGGGTCAACATCAATTTTGCTTTCTTCATTGTGTTGTTTTTAAGTGTGTATAATGGATAACAGCGTTAAATCACTTTGTGAAATTTTATTGTTTTGTAGATGTAAAGGGCGATCAGAAGGTATGCGATTACTCCGAAGAGGAGGCCTATCGACAAGGCAATAAGAATATTGTCTTTGATTATCAATGAGGTTTTTGCGGAAGCGACAACCGCTAAAAATGCCGTTACAAACGTCCATGGTCCGACGATGTCCGGGCTATTGATCGTCCCGCAATGAGGGCATTCGATCTTACTGAAATTGTTTAATGAGAAAAGTCTCTTGACAGGTAATTTCATACCACATTTGGCGCACACGAAGTGCTCGTCTCCTTTTTGATTGCTCATTGGGTGAATTATACGATTATTTAATTCCTGCTTTTATGGCAGGAAGTTAACTAATGACGACAGCCGAATGTGAGTTATCTGCTGTCTGGTATGTAAAATTGAAAAAATCGTCGCCGGGAAAAATGAGTTGATTGTCGGACGTGAGCAAGGATCTCACGCATGAAAAGGTGATGGTAATAGCATCTCATGAGCTACAAGTTTAGAAAATGGTTAAATAAAAATGGTAATGGTCAACTCAAAATAAGGCAATGAAATTGTCAATTCCAAGAAATCTTTAAGAATTATTTCGGAAAAAGTTAATCGGTGCGCCAATACCGCGTCAGATCTGTTCAAAACGCTCGTTTCATTCTTTCATCCGTCAGCTTCCTGTCGCCCTGCGTCCATATCTCGTTTGGCGGCGGGAATTCGTTGATATTATATCCTCCATGGGCCTCAAAATCGAAGAGCGCATGACATAGTCTGTCTATCACAAGCGCGCATTTCATCCAGTCCCGGGACCATACGATTTGCACGCGGCTGGGTTTTTTCATGTCCGCTCCGCCCTCCCCGGGCTCTCCGGGCGCCGCATTGACCCCCCGGGCCTTTTCATCGGCTTCCGCCCCCTCTTTGTCGGACTCATGAATATGCAGGGCATCCAATATCCGGACCCCCGCACCTTCTTTGTCTTTTTCCACGGCATAGAAATAAGCTGCCTCGCCATCGTCTTCGAAAACAGCCCCAAATTTATTTTCCGGTGAAAAGCTTTCCAGGAACAGATCTTCACCCGGGATCCATTCCCCTTCCTGCATCAGATATCCATTCATGGTTTGCTTTTGATATTGCTCAGCCAGTCTGTAATACCCAGATAGATCTTCTGGGCGACTGCCTTACGGAATTTCGGATTCAATATTTTTTTCTCATCCTCCGGATTACTGAGAAAGGCAACCTCCACCAGCGCATTGGGGTAGTCGGTCGGGCCGCTTAGCGCGAAATTGAAGCTGCCGACATTGCCATATTCCTTTAGCCCCAGGGTCAGCATCCTGTCCAGGATAGCCGTACTCAGCGGGCGGAAGCCAATGTACCGGTAATAAGTGCTGGTTCCCTGTATCGTATCGGAACCCGCCGAATTGAGGTGGATGCTGACCAGCAAATGCGGATCATAGGCCTTTAGCATGGCAATCCGTTCCGGCATGCTCAGGGAAGTATCCACCGTGCGGGTCATAAAGATGTTCTTTACGCCGGCTGCCTTTAGCGTTTTCCGGAGCTGTTCTGCAATCAGCAGCGTGTATTCCTTTTCCGATATGTTGCTGCTGACGCCACTGGCGCCGGCGTTATCGCCGCCATGCCCCGCGTCGATGGCGATCCGGAGCTTTCGGATATCCAGCACAGCCGGCTGGCGGCGGATACGGATGATCAGTCTTTTCCCCGTGCTGTCATAAGAAAGATTGTGACCCCAATGCTGCGGGTGCTTTAGCTGGATATAGACCCTAAAGACATCATCGTCCACCTGTTCGTACCAGGTATTTTTTATTTCCTTCGCGGACCGCAGCTGCGTGATCCAGTTGGTATTGCTCGTAATCCCGAAGATATCGACCACTACCCGGGAAGGGTCGAGGAGCTGAAAGCTGCGATAGGGATAGCGTTCGTCGAGGTTGACGATGACATAGTCGGATGCAGAATCGCCATAGACTTTTATATGACCGCTAAGGTGCGGATTATGCGGAACGGGACGATTGGCCTGCCTGCCCAGCAGGGTCACGCTGGATTTGGCGATATAGGCAGAATGATATGCGGATAACCGCACTTTATAATCCGTGTTAAAGCTATCCGTTATTTTCACCAGGATATTCGAATCCAGGTAGCCGATCTTCGCGCCGCCGAGCCGGTCATCCCCGATACCATATTCCATAAAGGGCAACTGACCGGTGGTCCGGGCCAGTATAATACTATCCTGGGCAAAGGCCCCGGAAGCCCACAGCAGCAATATGCCTATCAACCCTTTTCTCATGTGAATCCCGCGTTAAAATCCGTTACAGCGGATATTTATTGTCGTTTATCAGCTTGTCTGCGATCCTTCTCCGGGCTTCCTTGCTGTTAAAGGAGTCCACCTTTGTAAAACGCTTCAGCCCCAGTAGCATCATCCGTTGTTCGTCACCATCGGCAAAGGCATTGATGGCATCTTTGCCGGATTTGTTGATCCGGTCGGCCGCATCGTAGAGATTGGTCCGCATGATGTCCAGCTCGAAGGCAGTTGCAGCTTCCCCACGCTGGTCCGCCAGCTTCCACGCCCGCAGCAACGCGCTCTCCGCTATAAACGTATCGATAGCCATGTCGGCAATATGCATGAGCAGCTCCTGTTCATTTTCGATCCTGGTCATCAGTTTTTGTACAGCTGCACCGGCTGTCAGCAAAATAGCTTTTTTAAAGTTTTGGATCGCCTTTTTCTCTTTTGCAAAAGGGCCGTCCTGTCCATTGCCAAAATCCGGAATGCTCATCAATTCCCTCGATACGGCAAGGGCCGGCGCCATGATATCCAGTCTTCCCTTCATCGCTCTTTTCAGCACCATATCAACGGTCAGCAACCGGTTGATCTCGTTGGTCCCTTCATAGATGCGGTTGATCCGGCTATCCCGATAGGCTTTCGAAATAATGTATTCATCGCTGAAACCGTTACCACCGTGGATCTGCACACCTTCATCGACGACAAAGTCCAGCATCTCGCTGCCGGCTACTTTCAGGATGGCGCACTCGATCGCATATTCTTCGGCGGCGCCCAGTACGGCCTCATTGAAAGGCTTGCCCGCGGACGCCAGACCTATTTCCTTGTCATCTATCCATTTGGAAGTCCGGTACAATGCGCTTTCCGTTGTCCACATTCGGATAGCCATCTCGGCCAGCTTGTGCTTGATAGCGCCAAAGCTGGCGATCGGAACCTTGAACTGCTCGCGGGTCCTCGCGTACTGGATCGAGGTGGTAGCCGCCCTTTTTGCTCCGCCCAGGGCTGCGGCGCATAGCTTGAGCCGGCCGATATTCAAAATGTTGAACGCGATAATATGTCCTTTGCCAATCTCGCCCAGCAGGTTTTCCGCGGGTACTTTGCAGTCCTGGAAATACAGCTGTACGGTAGAAGATCCCTTGATGCCCATCTTATGTTCTTCGGGGCCCTGCGTAAACCCTTCGAATCCCCTTTCGATGATGAATGCCGAGAATTTATCTCCGTCGATCTTTGCGAATACGGTATAGATGTCAGCAAACCCGCCGTTGGTGATCCAGCATTTCTGACCATTTAGCAAATAGTATTTACCATCGGACGTCAGACTCGCGGTCGTCCTGGCGCCCAACGCATCACTTCCGCTATTAGGCTCTGTTAAGCCATAAGACCCCTTCCATTCACCTGTCGCAAGCTTGGGAATATATTTCTTTTTCTGTTCCGGTGTACCAAAGTAGAGGATGGGCAGGGTACCGATGCCCGTATGCGCGGAGATAGCTACCGAAAAGGAGAAGCCTCCACCCAGACCTTCATTGACCAGGGTGGCCGTTATAAAGTCCTTTCCCAGACCCCCATATTCTTCCGGAACGGCTGCTCCCAGCAGTCCCTGGTCACCGGCTTTCCCGATCAGGGATGGCATCAGACCCGGCTCCAATTTGTCGATGCGGTCGATGACGGGCAGCACTTCCGTATCCAGGAAAGCGTTACACATGTCCTTGACCATCTGCTGTTCTTCGTTAAAGTCTTCCGGGATAAAGGTTTCAAAAGGAGAACTTTCTTTTACCAGCCACTCCCCCCCCTTCAGGGATTGTGCTTTTTCAGTAGACGCGCTCATAGAAAATAGTTTTATAGTGAGTCAATCGATTTGCTAACGGCGGAGGTTATCATAAACGATCTGCAGCACCTCTTTGCAGATATCGATCCGTTCAGGAGGCACGCCTTCCAGCGCTTCGTTAAGCGTCGCTTCAGCCAGGGACATGGTCTCCTCCTGCAATTTCTGCGCCTGCCGGGTGAGGTAGATCAGGTTGATCCGGCGGTCGTTCTCCGCGGGAACCCGTTTGACCAGCTGCTGTTTCTCCAGGTTGTCCACCAGCCGGGTGATGCTGGGCTTGTCCCGGAAAGTGGCAATACACAGCTCCTGCTGGCTTTTTCCATCTTCTTTCCACAAATGATATAGCACGCTCCACTGCTCGATGGTGATCTTTAACCCGGCTGCGCCAAACTTTTTATGCAGGTTACGGGCAATCGCCGTACTGGCCTTACCGGTAATAAAGCTGTAGAGCTCTCCCTTTTTGAATTGGTTGTTTGGCATATAGTTAGTTAAACAACTAACTAAAAGTACACTTTTTTTTCCTCCGAAAGAAATTTCCGGGGGAAATTTTTCGGCGGGTTATGTAGATTTAGCCCTTAAAGCTGTCCATGGACGATTTTCTCCCTTTCCGGTCTTCACGCATCCATTATTGCTGCTGGGGAGCAGGACCACGGCTCCTGTTTGCCTTTCATGGGTATGGCGAATCAGCTTCCAGCTTCGGTTTCCTGGGAGAAGCCCTGGGTCCGGATTTTACCCTGGTGGCCATCGATCTGCCCTTTCACGGACAGACGGAATGGAAGGAGGGTCTGTTCTTTGATCCGGAACAGTTGTTCGGTTTTATGCAGGAAATCGCAGCCCGGCTGCCGGGCCGCACAGGGGCCTGGAGTTTGATAGGGTATAGCATGGGAGGAAGGGTGGCGCTGCAGCTGCTGGAAAGCAACCCGGCAGCCATCGAAAAGCTGGTCCTGCTGGCGCCTGATGGGCTAAAGGTCAATCTCTGGTATTGGCTGGCCACCCGGACCGTATTGGGCAATCATCTTTTTCGGTGGACGATGCGGTGGCCGGCCTGGTTCTTTCTCCTGCTTCGGCTGAGCAATTTCCTCCGGCTCGTCAATCCCAGTGTTTATAAATTCGCCGTCCACTATATCAACGATGATATAGTCAGAAAGGATCTGTATATCCGGTGGACGACGATGCGCGGATTCAGGCCCCATCTCTCGATTATCGCGGAGATCATCCGGAGCCGGCATCTGCCGGTTAGCCTGGTCTATGGCAGGTATGACCGGATTATCCGCTGGGAGAGCGCGGAAAAATTCAGGAAAAGGGGAATCGCCGCCATCTGCCCGCTGATCCTTTTGGATACGGGCCATCAACTGCTGCGGCCTGCCTGGCTCGATACCTTCCTTTCTCTCTTCGGGAGCCCATCCTAACCGCCGCCTGCCCGGGAGGCCCTCATGGATATTAAGGGAATTCCATTAATTTTACCTGAAACGCCCTCAGTGAAACTTCTGGACTTACTGGCACAAAGCTATTACTGCGCGATTCTGATGTTCCTGGCCACCATGGCAGCCCTTGTAATCAGCATAATACATTATAGACGACATAGAAATCTTCGCATTTTTACCTGCTATATCGCTCTTTCCCTGCTGCAGGATTTATCCACTACTTACGTCATTTATTCTGACGCGCCACTCTGGAATTTTTGGGTAGTTTTGATGATAACGTTAACTATTGCCTTCGTGCTGTTCGGATTTATTGCCTGCAACCTCTTCATTCTGCATTACATTGGTTCGCCGCTAAAACGACGGATTATTTGGATCAATGGTTTGCTGTACTTTGGAATCCTGATCTTCGCTGCTGCTAAAACATACTTCCGGCTCAGCGAGATGTTCTTGGCCGTGTTAGAGAGTATCTTCCTCGTCCCCCCTTGCCTCGTCTACTTCTATGAACTTTTTTCAACTGTGAACCTCCAACCGCTAAAAAGCCTGCCTGCTTTCTGGGTCGTTACCGGGATCCTTTTTCTCAATGCCTGCGCCATACCCCTCTACCTGACCGTCGAATACCTCGGAAGTTACACGCAAGTATCCTATACGTTAAACTACATTTTGTTTAGCGCCTTTTTTATATTGCTGATCAGGGCATATCTATGCCCTTCGGAAAATCCAGGAGTCAGGAGCAAATCATCCCACGGCAACGGCGGTAAAAGGACATACTAATGCTTTTCCCCTATATTTACTGCTTATTCGGTATCTGTCATGAGTTCGATGTTGCTGTTGACGCTTACAGGCTGTTTTCTTTTCGCCGGGTATGGGGTACTGATTGATTTTTACCGGCGGGCCTGGACAGCGATTCCGATCTTCACGCCTTCCGCCGGAGTTGCCGAAACCAGCCAAACCGGCCAAACGAGCCCAACCAGCCAAACAAGCCGCACAAAGATTTCCGTGCTGGTTCCGGCCAGAAATGAGGCGGCGAATATAGGTGACTGTATAAAGAGCTTGTCTTTACAATCCTACCCGAAGAATCTATACCAGGTCATCGTTATCGACGACCACTCGACGGACGGAACAGGGGAAATAGTCCGGAACCTGTCTTATCCCGGTCTGGAGCTAAGTTGTTTGTGGCTGGCCGAAATCGGGACCGGCGAAGGACGGCCCGTCAAAGCCTATAAAAAGTTTGCCATCGAAACCGGGATCCGGGCTGCCAGTGGCGAGCTGATTGTCACCACCGACGCGGATTGCTTCTTTCATCCGGAGTGGTTGACAACGCTGGCCGCTTTCTATGAAGAAAAGCGAGCAAAATTTATTGCCGCCCCGGTCCGGATCGGTGGTTTGCCAAAAGGCCCGGCGCAGACTCCCGGCGGCGTCCCGGCTCCCGCCATCGCTCCAACCTCTTTTTTATCCATTTTCCAGACGCTTGATTTTATTACCTTACAGGGCATCACCGGCGCGGCCGTTTATAAGAGGTTTCATTCTATGTGTAACGGGGCGAACCTGGCTTATGAAAAAAAAGCGTTTTATGAAGCAGAGGGGTTCAAAGGCATCGACGCCATCCCATCCGGTGATGATATGCTGCTCATGCACAAGATCTACAACAAATACCCCGATGGGGTCTTCTTTCTGAAAAGCCCGAGGGCGATCGTCTCCACCAGGCCGGAGGCCAGCTGGAGAGGCTTTATCCATCAGCGGGTGCGTTGGGCCAGCAAGGCAGACAGCTACAAGGACAAACGGATTTTCTGGGTATTGCTGCTGGTGTATGTCATAAATGCGCTATTTGTCGTCCTGCCGATAGCCGCCTGCTGGAACAGCTGGTGGCTGTATCTGCTTTTAGCAGGGCTGCTGATCAAAACGATAATGGAATATTCCTTTGTCAGAACCGTCGCCGGCTTTTTTGGTCAGCAGTCGCTGATGATCTATTTCCCGTTCCTGCAGCCCTTTCATATTATCTATACCGTCGTTATCGGCTGGATGGGGAAATTCAGCAGCTATCGGTGGAAAGACAGAAAAATAAGCAAATGACAGGCGCGAACAAATGACAACCACGAACCGCCATATAGGAAGACGTTTGATTCGCAATAAAGGTGCGCTGTTTGGATTGACGGTCATCGGCGCTTCCGTTTTTATTGCGCTGACGGCTTATTTTATCGCCCCCGACAGCTCTCCGGATGCCAACCGGATCATCGTGGAGATAGGCAGCCGCGGACCAGGTTTCCGGCAGCTGTTCCTGCCGTTGAAAAAAGAACGGCAGCCGGCGCCCGTCGGTTTTTTTAGCCGGTTGCTTTATGGTCGGGAGGACGAATACGAGTATATTCCTATAAACGGCTATACCGTGCAAAAAGACAGCCTGATAATAGAAAAGTTTATCGACGAGGGGGTGGAAGAGAGAAGGTCGTATCCGCTGAATGCCGCCATGCTCTATCGTGCGTCAGGGAAAGACCCTTATGGCATAGAAACAAAAACCTTCTGGCTGGGAACCGATAAATATGGCCGCGACATCCTCAGTCGGTTATTGATTGGTGTCAGGGTCAGCCTGGCGGTAGGTCTGGTGACCGTGCTTTTGTCACTCAGCTTAGGTGTACTGCTCGGTGCTCTCGCGGGATATTTCCGGGGAACGGTGGATGAGGGAATTCTCTGGCTGGTCAATGTTATTTGGAGCATTCCTACTTTGCTGCTGGTCTTTGCCATTATGCTGCTGTTGGGTAAGGGTTTCTGGCAGGTATTCGTAGCGATCGGCCTCACGCTTTGGGTAAATGTGGCGCGGATCGTCCGGGGCCAGGTGCTGGCGGTACGGGAGCGGGAATATGTAGAAGCCGCGAGGGCGCTGGGCTATTCGCATGCCCGCATCCTCTTTCGTCATATCCTGCCGAATGTAATGGGCCCGGTATGGGTAGTAGCGGCCTCGAATTTTGCCTCCGCTATCGTTATCGAGGCGGGACTGAGTTTTCTGGGGGTGGGAGTGCAGCCGCCACAACCCAGCTGGGGGCTGATGATAAAAGAAAACTACAATTTCATCATTACGCATAATCCGATGCTGGCGCTGGCGCCCGGGCTGGCTATTATGCTGCTGGTGCTGGCCTTCAATCTGCTGGGGAATGCATTGCGGGACGTGTTGGATGTAAAAACATAAAACAGGCAACGATGAAATTCATTCCTTATAAAAAATACCGCCTCTACACCTGTTTGCCGGTTGCCGATGCGAAAAAGCGGCTTCGGGAACATTTGGATTCCCCAAAAAAGTTGTTCCGACCTTCGTATAGTGGGAGAGCCTATGACGGCGAAATAGAAGCAGACGAATTCACTATTTTCCAGGTCGGTCCCCTGCGTTCTCCCAGATGGCCCGATATCAGGGGTCAATTTTCAACTGTTGACGGAAAAACCAGCATTGATGTCTGGGCTAAGCTTGCTAAACTGGATCTTAGGATCGCCGCCTGCGCGATAGGTTTTATGGTAATAGTTTTTATTGGAACCCTTTGGTCGAATTGGACAAAAAGTCACAGCCTCCGGTCTACCTTCCTTTTAGCCTCAATCTTATTCGGGGGTTTATTTATAGTGTATGCAGCAACTACACTCAACGTTTTCGTGGCGGCCAACCAATCCAAAAAATTCCTGGCCCAACTCCTCGAAGCTGAAGAGCGCTAGCAGCGCTGTCTTCACCCGTGGCGGGCGGCCTGTTTTATTCCTTAAACACCTGCACATTGCGGTTAAAGCTCTCATCCAGCGAGATAAAGGTTTCGGTACGTTCGATCCCTTTTATTTTCTGCAACTCGTCGTGCAGGACAAACCGGAGCTGGTTGATATCCTTACAGACGATCTCGGCAAACATGCTATAATTTCCGGTGGTATAATTGAGACGGACGATCTCGGGGATTTTATGCAACTCGCGGGCAACGCTGTCGTATAAAGAGCTTTTCTCCAGGTAAATCCCGATAAACGCGATGACATCGTACCCCAGCTGTTTAAGGTCTACGTGTAATTTTGTACCTTTAACGACGGACAATTCCTGCAGCTTTTTGATCCGCACGTGAATCGTGCCTCCCGAAACAAATAGCTTTTTTCCTAATTCCGCATAGGAAATCTCTGCATTATCCATCATTTCATGAATGATCTGCAGGTCTAATTTGTCGAGATTCAATTTTATGGCCATTTTTAATGGGGGTTTTTTGAAATTTATCTACATTACCCTGTAAATATTTGAATAATATTCAAAATAAAAAAATTTTTATTCAAAAACCGTGAATGTTTCGGCTATTTCTTTAATTTTACATCAACAAGCTATTTAACCGCGCGCCTGTCAAATGAAAGAAATTTCAGGTCCCGGTTGGATCGCAAGAATGTGGAGTGATGAAATTTGGCAGACATGCCCCCTTGTCTCGGGGGTGGGGATCCAGGATAAACATAGTGTAATGCCGGCCCCGACTAAAATCGGGTCCGACTGGGGTTGACCACCGCACATTGCGCTACTGCTAACTGCCCCGTGGAGGTTCGAATCCTTCTTCCACAGCCAGAACGATAAAGGCCCCGCCGGTTGGCGGGGTTTTTTTTGCCGGACGTTATCCACCCGCAACAACGGAGAACATCCGGGCGGCGGAAAAACGCCTGGGAGTGACATTACCGGATGACTATAAATCATTTCTCCTCTTGACCAATGGCTTTCGTGGTTCGAGTAGTATTGGCGTAACGTTCTTACCCGTGGAGCGAATTGGTTGGGCACACGATCTGGATTCTGAGCTGGTCGCCATAGTTGGCAAGCCAATGGATGAAAAGGATTCCGCTCGTGCCGCAGGTTTTCAGCGTAGCCTGCTGATCGGCGGGCTGAATGAAGAACTACAATTGCTGCTGGTTCCGAAGGGCCATTTTTGTCATGGGGGATAATCGTCACGGCACTGCCGGGATTTATCGATCAGGAAATTTCGTATTGCTAAGGATTGCTTCTTTTTTTACTTTTTCAGGAAATAAAGTTTCCTTTTCGGTAGTATGCACAACAATAACAGATTTGGAGGAATTCAGTACTCCCCTATAAAGAATATCTCTATGGCAGGGAACCTTGTTGTAAAATCTCGTGTAATGTAAATTACGGTTGATAATACTTTTAAAATACCGCCATTATTCGATTTCACGTTAACATCCAAAGATCCATCGGGCAACAAATCTCCAAAACCCAAGTTGTACATGTTTTCAACACCAATGGGAGAAAAATCAACCGCCTTTATGATCCTGATTTTGCCAGTGCTGACAAAGGTATAGCGATGCGAACCGGCCAGCTTATAGGAGTAAGGACTGTAGGTCATAAAATAGAAATAAGGTCATAAAAATACTAAAAATATTAGTTTTTCCGATTTGATATTTCCCCCAAGAGATGACCATGGTGAGAATTGAGACTCTGAGATGATCCAAGGGCTTTTAAGGTCCTTTTACAGTACGGATTGTCTCTTGAATAATGACGATTCCTCCCTCTCCTCTATAAAATCACTCATTAAACAGTTAAATTTGTACCAAATAAAGTACAAATGGGAACCGCCACTACTACCATCGACAAGCAGATCAATAATTATCTGGCACAGCTGAATACCAAGGAAAAGGAGGCTGTATTAAGTGTAGTTAAAACCTTTGCTGAAAACCGGCAGAAAGATGATCTTTGGAGTGACAAAGATTTCATTGCAGAACTTGATCGCAGAACTGCCGAATATGAAAGCGGAAAGGCCAAAGTCCTGACTTTAGATCAATTAGAGACTGGCGCCAGGAAGGTGTATAAAGCCAAAGCAAAGGTGAAACGATGAGCTATAGGTATGAGTTCCATGCAGAAGTTGCGAAAGATTATAATGAAGCCTATGTATGGTATGAAACCCAAAAAAAAGGCTTAGGAGAGCGCTTTACCTCATTCATTCGCAAAAAGATGGATGAAATAGCTCAGCATCCTGAGCATTATGGTGAAAGGATACAAAAAGGTTACCGGGAAGCACAGCTGGATATATTTCCTTACCTGATCATCTACAAGATTTACAAACAGCGTAAGGTGATTTTTGTTACGGCTATTCACAACACGAAAAAGCATCCCCGGAAAAAATATCGCAAATAGCCTTTATCGTCCGGCTATTTTTTCTTTTTGCTTTCGGTGTATTGCTGATCAACCAAATCAAGAAGTATTTTGTGCTCGATTTCAATAAATTCAGCAAAGCGATACAGCTCTTTCAACACAAATAGTTCTACATTATTTATCAGTTTGGAAAAGCGCACATTGTTTATCCCTAAATCACGGGCAACGACGCTTTTAGGAAGGTCATTGAATATATCCCGAAAGGATTTTATATGCCCATCGACAATCAGATATTTTATAGTTGTATAGCGCCTATCCTTCGCCATTACTCAAATAAAAGAAATAAAATTTGATATCCGATGCGTCACTCCCAACGAGTATCCAAGTTGGTAACATATAGTATCTCAAAAAAGTACGATTAGTGTTTATTTTGGGTACCAAGAGGCAACAGGTTACTAAATAAGGGAATTATAGTGAGAAGCTAAGCCGGATAAAGCATGCTAATAAGTGCCGAAGCTTATATAAAAGAATATTCTACTTTTGCCCCATGGGCCAAAAAAAACTCATCCGGTTCGAAGCAATCAAATCCTTTCCTAATGTCCTGCAATACCCGGAAGGGATGCCTGGGCAGTGGGGCGTCTTCTTCAAAAATGACCATCCCCTCACCCTGGAGCTGGCCTGCGGAAAGGGCGAATATACCGTTGGCCTCGCCAAAATGTATCCGGAGCGCAATTTCCTGGGAATTGATATGAAGGGCAACCGAATCTTTATCGGTGCCAAAAAATGCCTGGAAGAAGGAATCAGCAACGCCGCTTTCCTGCGCTCTCATATCGATAAGCTGGGCTCCTACTTCAAAAAAGACGAGGTCGGAGAGATCTGGCTGACCTTCCCGGATCCCCAGCTTAGAAAATCCAGGGCCACGCGCAGACTGACTCATCCAAAATTTATCCGTCTTTACCAGCAGATCCTGGCCCCCGGCGGACGCATCCACCTGAAAACGGACTCTCCGGTCCTTTATCAGTTTACGAAATGGGTAGCCGACATGTACGGGCTACCGCTGTGGGAAGATTCCGCGGACATCCATGCCGGCCCGATGAAGGAAGAGCTAAAGATCCGGACGCATTACGAAAGCCTCGATATTGCACAGAGCAAACAAGTGTATTACCTTTGCTTTTCCCTGCCGGTGGGCCCTTTACCGGATCTTGACGACCGGCTGCTGGAAAGAATTAAAAACGAGGAGCCTGTGCCACCGGCAAGACCGGCAAGGCCGCCAAGAGTGACGAAAAAGAAGGGTCAGGCATCGTTAACGGACAGCCATGAAGCAACTACATGAAGCAACTAATTGAAGAAGTCGATTTTTATTATAACGAGCAGGGCCTGATGGTCCTGACAGAAAAATATCACCTGGAACGGGGCTATTGCTGCGGTAACGGCTGCAGGCATTGCCCTTTTGCTTATGAAAAAGTCGGCGAACCCCGCCGCTCCCAATTGATCGAACAGCAGAAACAATATGGCAACACCTAAAAAGAAAAGCGCGGCAAAGAAGAATCGCCCGGCGGCAAAGAAGCCGACAAAAGGCGGCGTGAGCGCCGTACGATCGAAAGCACCCTCTCCGACCGGTCGCGAAAAGCTGGCTGTCCTGAAACCCTCCGGAGGAAAAGACGATTCCTTTTTCGACCTGGTGCATGAGGTAGCACGCCAGATTCCGAAAGGGAGGGTTACCTCTTATGGGGCCATTGCCGCCTGCCTGGGCACCCGCGGTTCGTCCCGCATGGTAGGCTGGGCGATGATGGCCGTCCCTAACGCCAAACGACCGGTTCCCGCTCACCGGGTAGTCAACCGCAACGGACTGCTTACAGGCCGGCATCACTATACTCCTCCGGAAAAGATGCAGCAGCTGCTGGAAAAAGAAGGAGTAAAAGTCAGGGATAACCAGGTCGTGGATTTTGCCCGCCTGTTCTGGGATCCTTCAAAGGAATTATAAACCCCGTCATCTTGTATCCTTCCCTGCGCTCATCCGTTCGTTTCGCCGGGCGTGAGGTGAATGACAGACCGAAATTGAGCAATCGCATACAAGGGTAAATTTGTCATCCAGTCTTCCCTCCTGAAATCGGACATAGAGGTTCTTATTACCGTTTGCGGACTATATTTCTCGTGATAAACACGGAGGCTTTTTGATTTAAGGTTTTCTTCTGCCTTAACTTCTATAGGGACTACCTGCCCGGAAAACTGAACAAGAAAATCTACTTCCGCCCTACCTTTATCCGCTGACCAGTAATAAATTGTCAAATCCTTTTGCACAAGCAGCTGTTGCAATACATATTGTTCGGTCAATGCCCCTTTAAATTCTTCAAACAGCTCATTTCCATCCAACAGCGTTTTAATATCAAGATCGGTCATAGCGGCCAGTAATCCAAGATCCACCAGGAATAGTTTGAATGCACCCGGATCCTCATACGCTTTTAACGGGATCGCTGGTTTTGTTGCCCTGTTTATTTTAGTAATTAGCCCGGAATCGATGAGCCATGACATGGCCAATTCATACTCTTTTGCTCTTGCTCCTTCTTTAATAATGCCATAAATAAACTTCTTGCTCTCTTTAGCTAATTGCGCAGGTATGGAATTCCACAGCATCCTTATCCTGGGAACGATTTGATTGGGCGCGTGCTTGGAGAAGTCCTGTTCATAAGCCGTCAGGATACGCTTTTGGATATTTCTCACTTCCGCAAAATCCCTTTTTTCTGAGTAAGCGCTTACGGCCTCCGGCATCCCCCCTACACAGTAATATTGTTTAAGCAATTCAATAAATCGGGATTTGAAAGTCTTAATCAGCGGCCAATCGTTATTCTTAAAGACAGTAAGCAATGTCTCGTCTCCCAGGGCTTGTACAAACTCCGGAAAACTTAAAGGATAAAGTTCCAGGAACTCAACCTTTCCTACAGGGAAAGAAGTGTGGCGGTTCATAGCTACGCCCAACAAAGACCCCGCGCAAATAATATGATATTCCGGTGCGTTTTCCTGGAAATATTTAAGCGCCGTCAATGCAGCCGGAGCCTCTTGTATCTCATCGAAAATAAGGAGCGTGTCGCTGGCCCCGATCTTTAATCCGGCTGAGATTTCCAATCCCCGGACAATTCGGGGGATATCAAAGTCTCCTGTAAAAAGGCCTTTAAGCTGGTCATTGCTTTCAAAATTAATATAGACCGAATGCCTATATTCCCTCCGGGCAAACTCCTTCATCAGCCAGGTTTTTCCCACTTGCCTTGCCCCCCTGATTATGAGTGGTTTACGAGTCGCGGATTGTTTCCATGCCGACAATTTATCGAGTTCAAATCTTATCATACCACAAAACTACAGAAAAACGCGCGATTATATGCCATTTTATACACTTTTTAGTACGTATTTATGTGGTCAAATACGTTTTTTCGTACGTAATTATGTGATGCCGGATAAATTCCCAAGGCTTTCCATAGCCGGGGCGGCACCCTTCACGGCCAGTCAAGGGCGCCGCAGTCACCCAAAGCGCGGGTTGCCCAAAGCGCCGCCGGCTCAATAGTATGGACTGATCATCACATACACGATTACGCCGGTAACGGCCACATAGAGCCATAACGGCCAGGTGATCTTCGCCAGCTTCCGGTGCAGCGCAAATTTCCGCTGATAAGCCCGCTGCAAGGTGAACAACACAAACGGGATAATAATCCCCGATAAAAGAATATGACTGCTGAGAATAAAATAATACACATACCGCATAATCCCGGCCTGCTGCTTCTCCGCATCGCTGAGCACCCCATCATGATTCAGATCGCCAAACCGCGTTGAAGGATTGGAAGCGTGATAGATCACATAGGAGACAAGGAATACCGTGCTAAGGGCGACGGCGATCCAATTTGCGGTGCGGTGCGCCTGTACCTGGCCATTCCTGATAAAATAAAGGCTTGCGATCAGCAGGATGGCGGTGCTGGAATTCAGAATGGCGTGGAAAAGAGGCAGGGTGCGCGTATTGAAACCAAAATCTATTTTTGCCTGGGGCACGAGGATCAGGAATGCAACGGCGGCCGGAATGGCAATCGAAACGATAATGATGGCCTTGGTAAAATTGCGCTCGCGGATAGGGGTCGATCCGCCGGCAACATTCGGTCCGCCGGCAGGCGAAGGCTGATTCACAGTGATGGGCTCACTCATACAATAAAATTAGCTTGTTCTGTTTTTTTTTGATTTCCAGCTGAAATAAACGACGCCAAGAGCCGTACCTAACAGGACAACGACGATGGGTATCATCATCGGCCGCAGCTCGTCAAAAGCAGTAGACTTCCTGTTCTTGTCCCTTTCCAGCATAATAAAAACGATATCGTCACCCAGCCTGGCCATCGCCGCGGTGTCGGTGCCATGATAGTAGCCACGGATCACCCGGTCCTTGTCCAGCAAAGCGATATAATCCGTATGAACGAAATTGGAGTCTACGCTGACGCTGTCCTGCAATCCCAGCTTCAGCTCGTTTAGCGCGAAATCATAGATGGTTTTTTTAGGGCCGGTCAACATCCACCAGACATCGGAATTTACCCCGTACCTGTCGGCATATCTTTTAAGGACCGGCACCGAGTCATGCGCAGGGTCGACCGTAAGAGACAGGAACTGTACAAAGCTCGTATCGACAATACGTTTCGTTTCATCTTTCAGCCTCAATGCATCCTGCAGCCTCCGCATATTGTGTGTCAGGATAGGGCAGATGCTGGCGCAATGGGTGAAGAAAAAATCGATGAGGATCACCTTTCCTTTTAGCTGGTCCAGGGAGACGGTTTCTCCCAACTGGTTCTGAAGCGTGAGATTGGCCACTTTATGCCAGATCGTGTCGCTGAACTCCTTGCCGTCTTTCATGCGGGTGACCACAGAATCGGGGAAATAGCGGGGAGGCATGGCAACTCCATAGCTTTTGGCAATCCCGTAAAAGACGAGCGGCACCACCACCGCAATACAAATTGCTAACCACGCTTTCCTGTTCACGGTACAATATATTTATCGAAACCTTCTATTCGGGCGATCCGGGCTTTTTCGCAGGCTCTTCCGCCGGTTGCGCCTTTACCTGGTTTTGTTCTGCATAGTGCCTGTCGTAACGGTTGCGCAAGGCATTGTACGAGCCGCCATCCCAGAGGAAGGCGACGATGAACCATACAAAGATCAAGGCCGGCACGGCGATCGTCATGATCATATTCTTGATCTCATGACGCAGGTGCATAAACTCGGCGATGATATAGAATGCCTTCGCACAGGTCAGGATCAGGTAAATACCGTTCAGCACATATTTGGACGGGAAGTCGGTCTTCATGTGGATGGTCGCCAGCGTGATTTCCACAAGGGTGATCCCCAGCAAGATCCAGAAGGTCCGCCAGATTGGCTTGGTGTCGAAGGAGGCGTGGGCGTTATCGTGACCCGTTGTTTCGATAGATGACATAACACTAATTTATTTATCGTGATACTCTCTTTTTACAGCAGATAAAAACAAGTGAAAACGAATACCCAAACCAGGTCCACGAAATGCCAGTAGAGGCCGGCCTTTTCGATCATCAGGTAATGGCCCCGCTTCGCAAAATCGCCCCGGAGGTTCTTGATCAGCATGATCGCATTGATCACCACCCCCGAAAACACATGGAAACCATGGAAACCGGTAATGGTGAAAAAGAAATTGGTAAAGTTGGTCGACGCCTTGGAACCATCGGCGTTCAGGAAGGGGTTTTGGCCCCACCAGGCGCCTTCGCTATGCAGATGCCACCATTCCCAGGCCTGGCAGCCCAGGAACATCAGCCCGCCGATAACGGTCAGGATCATATAGAAGGTCACTTTTTTCCGGTCGTTATTATGACCCGCCGCCACGGCCAGAACCATGGTGACCGAACTCATGATCAGGATAAAGGTCATCAGGCTCACGAATACCAGCGGCAGGTTTGTGTCACCCATGAACGGGAAAGCCTTGAACACCTCGTTCGGGTTGGGCCAGCCGTTCGTAGCAAAGCGTATCGAGCCATAAGAGATCAGGAAAGCGCCGAACGTAAAACTGTCGCTCATCAGAAAATACCACATCATCAGTTTACCATACTCCACGTTGAAGGGGCTTTTACCGCCACTCCACCATTTCTGCCCTGCTGGTACTGCTTGTGCCATATTGCTAGTTTAATTGATTTGCAAATTTATTCAACAATACTGAATATTAATTTATCGCCATAAAGAAAATGAACAAATAGATCCAGAGCAGATCAACAAAATGCCAATAGGTGGTCATCAGTTCTACCGGGATGCTGTTATAGCTCCTGATCTGCGACACATAGGCCCTGGCCAGCATGACCAGCAGGGCTACTACCCCACCCAGCACATGTACGGCATGCAGGCCGGCAATGACATACAGGAACTGACCACCACCTGAACCCCGGAGGGTGATCCCGCTATGCCAGAGCTCGCGAAAGCCTTCCCATTGCAGCAGCACGAAGACAATCCCCAGCACGGCCGTCGCAGTCAGCAGGTTACGATACCGGAGCATTTCCCGCTCCTTAAAAGACTTCAGTGCCATTTGCACGGTGAGGCTGCTCACCAGCATAACGGCTGTCGAATACCAGAAAGCCTTCGGGATCGAAAAAGTCGTCCAGGCCGGCAGGTCCCTCTTCACTACATAAGCGCTGGTCAAGCCGGCAAACATCATGATAATGCTCCCCAGCGCCACCCATAACGTAAATTTATGAGGATGTATTTTCTTTCGTTGTTCGTTCACAGTATCCTTTGCTTCCATTGATTTTATCATACACGCTGTTTTCTCACGTCGTCTTGGTGGCCAGCAAACCCAGCAGGACCACCGGCAAATAAATATAGCTGCTAAACATCACCCTTCTGGCTGCCTTCACCGTCATTTCCCGGTACAACCGCACACATTGCGTCACCATAAAGATATTGGCAATCAGCACGATGATCCCGCCTATCGGCCCGCTCATCCCGGTCAGATAGGGTAAAATACCCACCGGCAACAGCAGCAGGGAATAGATGATCGCCTGGATAGCCGAGTATTTCGTTGGCCCCTCCGTCGACGGCAGGAGCTTGAAACCCGCGGCCGTGTAGTCCTTATGCGCGACCCACGCGATCGCCCAGAAATGAGGGAATTGCCAGAAGAATTGCAGGGCGAACAGGATCCAGCCGCCGGTACTGAGGTCGTCATTTCCCGCGGCCCAGCCGATCAGACAGGGCAGGCTGCCGGGAATGGCCCCCACCAGCACGGAAATGGAGCTGACCTTTTTCAAGGGCGTATAGATAAAGGCGTAGACAAACAGGCTGAAGGCCGCCAGGGCCGCGGTGAGGAAGTTAAAATGCCAGAGGATCAGCACACCGCCGATACCTGACAGGACCGCGAACGTCCAGGCTTCCTCCACACTCATCCGCCCGGCAGCAACCGGCCGGTTGGCCGTTCGTTTCATCAGGGCATCGGTATCTTTTTCCACGATCTGGTTGATCGTATTGGCGCTGCCGGTCACCAGCATGCCGCCGATAAAAAAGAGTCCGATCGCTACCCAGTCATATTCCTTTACTTTCGGCGCCAGCAAATAACTGATCAGGGCGGAAAACACAACCATGAAGCTAAGGTTGAACTTGATCAGCAGTTTGTAATCCTGCACTTTGCCGGCAAATTTTAAAGAACTCGATTGCTTCACGGTCTCTTCCATAGTCTTGTTTATTTCGACGAGTAAGCGCTCACATCAATGCGCGCTTTCGTTGCTACCCAGCGGCTCCGTCTGCGGAATGAAATCCCTGCCATCCTTGGCGTAGTCATACGGCCAACGGTGTACTTCCGGGATCTCGCCGGGCCAGTTGCCGTGCCCCGGGCGGATAGGCGCCGTCCATTCCAGGGTCGTCGCACCCCAGGGGTTCTTGTCCATCACCCGTCGCCCCTTGAAGATCGAATAAAAGAAATTGAACACGAACAGGATCTGAACGGCAAAGGTGATCATCGCCACCGTGGAGATAAAGCGGTTGAGCCCGCCAAACTGGTTAAAAGAGATCCAGTTGCTATAGTCCAGGTAACGGCGGGGCAGCCCGGCCAGACCCTCATAGTGCATCGGCCAGAAGATGAGATAGGCGCCCGTAAACGTTATCCAGAAATGGATATACGACAAGGTATTGTTCATATACCGGCCGTACATTTTCGGGAACCAGTGATAGATCCCCGCAAACATCCCCAGGATACCCGAGACCCCCATCACGATGTGGAAGTGAGCGACCACGAATAAAGTATCATGCAGCTGGATATCCAGCGTAGAGTTGCCCAAAAAGATCCCGGTAAGACCGCCGGAAATAAAGGTGCTGACAAAACCGATGGCGAACAGCATCGCCGGGGTGAACCGGATATTGCCGCGCCATAAGGTGGTGAGCCAGTTGAATACCTTGATGGCCGAAGGCACCGCGATGAGCAGGGTCAGCAAGACGAATACCGAGCCCAGGAACGGGTTCAATCCCGTCACGAACATATGGTGGGCCCACACCAGGAAGGCCAGGATAGCGATAGAGAACAGGGAGCCGACCATGGCCATATAGCCAAAGATAGGTTTGCGTGCATTGATGGACATCACTTCCGACACCAATCCCATGGCGGGGAGGATGATGATATAGACTTCAGGATGACCCAGGAACCAGAATAAATGCTGATAGAGGATCGCGCTTCCGCCTTCGTTTGGCAGGGCTTTGCCGGTCTCCGTCAGGAATATATCGGAAAGATAGAAGCTGGTACCGCCGTGACGGTCGAACAGCAGCAGGATAAAGCCGGACAGCAACACGGGGAAGGACAATACGCCCAGAATGGCCGTAAATAAAATAGCCCAGATCGTCAGCGGCAGACGTGTCATACTCATACCCTTTGTCCGCAGGTTCAGGATCGTGGTAATATAATTCAGACCGCCCAGTAACGAAGATACAACGAACATCGCCATGGAGACGAGCCAGAGATCCATGCCGGTCTTCGACCCCTCCGATGCATCGCCGAGCGCGCTTAACGGCACATAGGAGGTCCAGCCGCCGCTTGCCGGGCCTGTTTCGACAAACAGGGAAGACATCATCACCACGCTGGCTCCGAGGAAGAACCAATAGGACAGCATATTCAGAAAGGGGGAAGCCATATCCCTTGCACCGCACTGAAGCGGAATCAGGAAGTTGGCAAAGGTGCCGCTCAAACCGCCCGTCAATACGAAGAACACCAGGATGGTGCCGTGCATGGTCACCAGGGCATAATAAAACTCAGGCTGGATCTGCCCGCCCTTGGCCCATTTGCTGCCCAGAATATCCTCCAGGAACTGGAAATGCGCTTCGGGGTAGCCGAGCTGCAGCCGGAACAGCACGGACATCAGGCCACCGATGATGGCCCAGATCATCCCTGTGATCAGGAATTGCTTGGCGATCATCTTGTGATCCTGGCTGAATACGTATGTAGTAATAAAGGACTGCTTGTGATGGTGAATATCATGCTCATCCAGATGCGCGTCATGGCTGGTCTCTGTTACAGGATGTATTGCTGCTTCGTTGCTCATGAGAAAAAATTTTGTGATGCCGTATAGTTATTCAATCTGCCGGATTAATTTAATTTTTTTGCGCCACCAGCTTTGTCGCAGCGGGATTTGTCCTCATGGTTGACGCCTTTGTCGAATCCGTCGCTGTGCCTGCCGCCGCGGGGGCTATGTCCCCCGCCATGACCTGCGCATAGTTCGGCTTCTGCTTTGCCAGCCAGAGAACATAGTCTTCGTGATTGACAACCTTGATGATCCCGCGCATGGTATAGTGGCCCCTCCCGCACATCTGGTCACAGGAGATCTCATATTCAAAGTCCGGATTGCCAAGCTTCTTCTTCATTTCCGCCGTCGTAAATTTCGGAATAAACCACATCGTCGTCGGTGTGCCGGGTACGGCATCCATTTTCTGCCGGAAATACACCAGGCCTACATCATGGATCACATCCCGGGAGCCGATGATCAGCTTGACCGGCTGATTGACCTCGATATACATCTCGGAGGTCACTATATCGTCATGCGTGCTGGGATCGTCCCAGAGCAGACCCAGCTGGTTGTTATCCTTGTCGCTGATATTCTGATAATATTTCTTGCCGAAAACTTTGTCACTGCCCGGATAACGGAAGATCCAGCCGAATTGCTTGCCCGTTACTTCTACCTGGTTGGCATTGGCGGGAGCGTCACCCGTGATACGGAACCAGTAGAACAGACCAAAGCCGACCAGTACCGTCAGCGCAATGGCGGGCACAACCGTCCAGACTACTTCCAGCCGGTTATCATGCGGGAAATACATCGCCTTTCTCTTTTCCGAATACTGGTATTTATAGGCAAACCAGAACAGCAGGATCTGGGTGATGACAAATACGACACCCGTAATAGCAATAGTGATATACATCATGGTGTCGATCTGCTCACCATGTACCGAAGCCGACTCGCCCAGGATCTTGCCGCGGTAAAGCTCATTGCAGTAATATACCCCGATCAGTCCGGCGACCAGGAAGGCAATCATCAGGAAGCCGTTGACTTTGTTGTTCTGCTCGAAATTTTTCTTTTCCCCTTTCAATACACCCACATACTCACTTGCTTTTGCGATCTGGAAGGTGATCAGGAAGCCGAATAAAAGGATCAGTAACAGAAAAAGCGTTGACATGATATTAAAAGAGTTTAAGTATGATGGATAATACTTTCTTTTACAAAAGGGTGATTTTTTGCCAGCATCGGGAATTTACTCAACACCCGTGCCGTCTGCCACATGATCAACCCTACAAAACCCAGCGCAATCCCGAAATCGAACAAATTCAGCGGAACCGTGTCGGGGAACGGTTTGGGGAACACCATCTGGAAAAAATCCAGCCAGTGTCCGAAAAGCAAAAGTACGCACATAAATGTTACCGTGGCATAGTTCCGTTTGGAGCCGCGTTTCATCAGGATCAGCAATGGGGCCACAAAGTTAATGACAAAGTTCAGGTAGAAAACGCCCACATATGCGCCGTCAAAACGGGATTTGAAATAGATCGTTTCCTCCGAGATATTGGCATACCAGATCAGCATGAACTGGTCGAACCACAGATAGGTCCAGAAAATAGAAAAAGCAAACATGTATTTACCCAGGTCATGCAGGTGTTCCTGGTTCACGTACTCCAGGTAACCCTGGTTCTTCAGGTAAATGACGAATATCGTTATCAAAGCAATACCGGCTACAAAGGAACTGGCAAAGGTATACCAGCTGTACATCGTGGAGAACCAATGCGCGTTGATGCTCATCAGCCAGAGCCAGGGGGCGACGGATGCGACCGTCAGGGCAAACCAAACAATATAGACAGCCGCCCATACCGTATTATTGAAGATATATCTCCTTCCCTCTGCGATGCTGGTCAGGGGCGCATTGTCAAGGGAACGGGAGAGATCGCGTAATTTCCAGCCAAGCGCGGTCCACAGTCCGATTGTCAGGACGGTGTACACGGTAAAAAAGGTCGGATTCAGGAATCCCGACTTGCCCCGGAGAACGGCATCCTTGCTGACAGCATCCTTGTCCACCCATTCGTACAGCGCGGAGTGTCCGCCGAAGACCAGGCACATCAGGATCACAAAAGTAATGACACCGATGGGGATCACCGCGGCAGAAATCGCTTCGGTCACCCGGCGTAGTCCCATGTGCCAGCCGGCCATACCCAGCGTGTTTGCCGCAAAGAAGAACATGGCTGCATTCACGATCAGCAGGAAGTATACGCTGTTCTGCAGCAGGGCCGCCCAGAAACGGGTGCCGTGTTCGTCGTTGCTGCCACCATATACGGCAAACCCGATGATCAGGGAAAGCATGCCCACGACCATCAGACCAATGGACCATTGTTTGTATCGGCCGGGTATTTCAAAATGTTCTTTTATGGATGACATTCGGGAATATTTTATAAATTCTATACTCTTTTTATTTCATTTATTTTTTTGCCGCCGTTGAATCCGTTTTACCGGCCATGGCCGCGCCACCGGAAGCCGCACCGCTATTAGCCGCCGCAGCCGCAGGCGTGCCGCTCTTCGATGCTGCCTGCTTCGCCTTGATATAGTCGATCACCATCCAGCGCTGCTCTGTATTCAGCTGGGAGGCATAGCTTCCCATTTTGTTCTTCCCATAGGTAACAGAATAGAACATCTGACCTGCCGGCATCGACTCATACTGGTACTTGCCTATGAACTGGGCCGGCGCGGCGGGGAAAGGTCCGTCACCGCCTTTGTACAGCGGTCCGTTACCGTCCAGTTTCGGACCGTGGCAGATCGCGCAATTCACGAGGTACAGCCGTTCTGCCTCCACGGTGTCCATAGACATCAGCGGGCTCTTCACCTGTTTGGCCGCTACATAGCTGGCGCTGTCCCCTGCGGCATCCTTGGTCAGGAGAAAAGGGAAAAGCTCTCCCCGCTTGATGGTGCCCGGCACCGGTGTATTGCTGAAATGAATGCCCTTCTTCAGCAGCTCCGCTTTCATCGAATCCGTGGTGGCATAGGTCTCATACGCCCGGCTGTAGGCCATATCGGGCATATAGACTCTTCCGGGAGTACGCTGTACGTCGCTGCAGCTAACGGCCATTGTTACCGCCACTATGATCAACGAGCAAAATGATACTTTTTTCATACTAAAGCGGTTCCTTTTTGTTCGAATGGTGTTTTATTTTTATCGTAACGTCCCAGCCACCAGCCCGTCTCAGCCTGCTGGGTATTGATACCGGTTGCTCCGACACTCTCCAGGAAATTGATCACCTCGGTCTCCTTTGT